>Ga0070741_10006103_pt1 | contig 26136 bp, 33 predicted proteins | sample Coa_R1_4_FD_66440 | JGI IMG/M metagenome (GOLD analysis project Ga0070741, IMG submission 66440) | Surface soil microbial communities from Centralia Pennsylvania, which are recovering from an underground coalmine fire - Coalmine... | ecosystem: Environmental > Terrestrial > Soil > Unclassified ... | reverse complement strand
TTTGGCTAGGATTTCCGCCACGCGGCTGACGAACATAGCTGGTCCTTCTTCTCTTGAGATCGTTTCGTCCGGGCAACTGTCTTTGGGCAAGAAAGTGTTCCAGCCTGTCAGCAATGCTACGGATTGTGGGGGATAGATGGATTTAAGCTCTTCACAGAACTCTTCTGCTTCGCGGGTGGTATCCGACGCGGAGATCAAAACAAGAGCGTAGCGACCGGGCTGCCAAGCACGTCTCGCTTCGGCAATACTGCGTACAGTGATTACGCTGTACCCCGCATTCGCTAATATCAGGTCGTGTAAAAGGTTCACTCGCGTGACCAACAGAATTTGCTTGGTTGTTTTTCCTGCTGGCAACTTGTCATCCATACGAGCAGCTTAGCAAGTCATCTACTCTGCTTCCATGTTTTGCCATCGGCTCTCGATTTTGCCCTGTTGCAATGTAAACGGAATCTCCACGGGTGACGGTGAAGAATTGCACAATCGAAGGCATGGGCGTTTGGCGAAAACGCAGTCAGACCGAATGGATTGTCAATGTTCATGAATTCCTTACCGAAGAAATATCCCAAGCTAGAAGTCTTCTTGGTGAAAGCGTTGCCAAGCTGAAGACACCGGCGGTACCGCAATGAACCACTGGCTCTGCTACTGCCGCGTGCTAATCAAGAGATACACCAGCCATAGAAGAGAAACCACCAGCAGGGCGTGAGGCCAATACGACGCGATGCGTTTCCAGCAAGTCACAACTGCAAAATGCTGGCATCGCTGCAGAACACGGTCAAATGACGTTGGTCACAACAATGACAGGAAGCCTAGGTTATGTTCGGTAGGTCTCATGCCATGTGTTACGTTTAAGTAACGATGGGCCGTGTGTCGGGCATTACCTGTCTCGAACTACAGTAAACCCCTGATTACGTCGGAGTGCCATGTGGAGGCTCTTCTGCGGGAATGTCGTTATACGATATTGGCAGTGGCAACCAGCCAATATCTCGTTCAACGCCAGCACACCCGTTACCTGCTGCCCGGCCCTATCATGCTCTATCGGGGTCAAGGTGGGCCGGGAGTACCGGGCGTCAGCATGGAGGTTAGTACTGCCGGGTTATCCGCCGTCTTTACAGAAGACCTGTGCATCGGAGAGCGGGTGAGCTTGCTCTTCGATCTCACGCCGAAGCGTCGCCTCGAAGTGACCGCTGTCGTAAGGAACAAAACTCAGTATCGCTACGGATTCGAGTTCACTCAATTGAGCGGAGACGAACAGGACGCTATTCAAGCGGCCTGCGCTACTCTGCCGGTCTATGTAGGCGGGCAGTATTAAGCGGCTCCATTTTTGTCCTGCTCACACTTATCTAGCACGTCCTGAAGCTCCTGCTTTAATCTTTGGTGTGCCTCTTTTGCTCTAGTGCCAGCAAGGTGTGTCTCATCCGGCTTTGTGTTGTGGAGGGCAGTATCAGCTAATTCCAAAAGGTGTGCTTGTTCATCAGGCGAGAGAGCAGAAATCGGATCGGCAACCACTCCGTTATCCTGAACAAGACGCAGTTTGTGTTTCAGTTCGTGGCCCATTCGCATTGGACGAGTGGCGCTTCGGGTTGGTCCGAAAGCAATATACAAAGCACATCGCCTGTGTCAAATACTGAGAACTTTGTAGACGGTCAGGGTAGACGCTGGAACACCAGAGTAGAAGCTGTTGAGACCTACCTCTCTGACGTATGTTGGCGCACCTGAGTGCCTGAATCTGGGTACATAATGACCCTCTTCAGTTCAGCCCCGCAAAGGGGTATGCGTGTCAGAAGTCCAAAAACCGAATCGGTCTTGGCAGGAAATCGCTGAGGAAGCATCTCACGAACACGATTCCGCAAAACTGAATGAATTGAGCGAAGAACTGGAACACGCATTGGACGACCGCGCTAAGAAGCTCCGTCTTCTAAGCGTTCGTGATGACCGAAGCCAGTGCGCGTAGCTTCGTCTCCGGCTCTCAAGAGATGGAAGCCCGCCCCACACGGCGGCGAAGCGGGCTTGAAAACTCGTTTAGGGTGTGTACTGTTCGCAGCTACTCAACTCGTTGACGGCGTTGCTTCCCCCGGCGTTCAGAACGTAGCCGTTGGTCAATATCGTCGAGGTGTGGCCGGAACGTGCGTTGCTCATGCTACCCGTCGCAACCCAAGTGCCGGTAGCCGGGTTATAGAGTTCCGCAGTCGCTAAAGGAATGCTTGCAGTCAAGGTTAGTTTGTTTCTGCCTGAAACGAGCACATTGCCATTCGAAAGCAACACAGCCGTGTGCTCTTCGCGCGAATAAACCATGCTGCCAGTTGCCGTAAATGTACCGCTCGAAGGGTTGTAAAGCTCGGCATTACGGATACTGACACCGTTGATATTCTCTCCACCAATGAAGAGAACCTTTCCCGTAGCCAGCATCATGGATGCGTAGTCGGAACGCGCCTGCACCATCTTGGCACCCAAGGTCCAAGTCTTCGCAACCGGGTCGTAAATCTCCGAGCTATTGAGTGCGTCAGATGCTCCTGTCGCACCACCAGCCACTAACACCTTGCCACTGGGAAGACGGGTGGCGGTCATAGCATGGCGGCCTGCACGCATTCCGGTGGTTGCTGTCCACGTACCGCTGGTTGGGTTGTATATTTCAGCTTTGTTGGTTGTCGCGGCACAGCCGTTTGCGTCATACGCGGTACAACCACCAGCCACAAGAACTTGCCCGGTCGCAAGCAACGTAAACGCGAATTCCGCACGCGATTGGAGCATTGAGCCGGTTACGGTGAATGTTCCAGTAGCCGGGTTATACAGTTCCGCCTGTTTGATCGTGCTGCTCAAACAATCATTCACACAGCCGCCCATAATCAGCACCAATCCACTCGATAGCAGGACAGCATGCGCGAAGGCGCGTGCTACGTGCATGCTTCCAGTGGACGCCCAAGTTTTTGCTGCAGGGTTGTAAAGTTCGGCTGAGGCCAGCGCGACTCCGTTGTTAGTTCCTCCCGCAACCAGCACCTTGCCGTTGGGGAGAAGAATTGCAACATGGCCGTCACGCGGGGAGAGCATGTTGCCTGCTGCTGCCCAAGTGCCGCTGGCTGCGAATGCGACCGCATTGATCGTCAGGACGAGCACTAGGGCAAGAACCGTTTGCACACAAGAGTTCGTGACCGATAACTTCATATTGGGTCTCCTTCAGGTGAGAGTGTTAGACGGGAAGTGGTAGGGGTCCGAACCGCCGAAAGGCTATCGCCGTTGGCGAAATTTTCCGTGATGTACGTCACAAACGCGGGTGATTAGGCAAAATGACCATCAAGTCTGTGATTGCTCGAAAGAAGTCGCCGAATCGGGAACAGCGGAGTGCGTAGGTCATTGGTTCGGATTTTGGGAAACACACAGCATAAATGACATTGTTTTTACCATTCCAAGACATTTTCTTCCCTTAGCAAGTTCAACCTCTTTGCTCTGAGGAGGTATGCAGGCATGAAAATCGCAATTGACCGGCGTTCCTTTGTCAAAGGCGGACTCACCGCAGCAGGTATAGCAACAGTCGGTACGGGATTGAGTTCGACTTTGATGGCTCAAGAAGGAATACAAGAAAAGAGCGGCAGTCTCACAGCCGGAGATGCAGCCATGCTCAGGTTCGCGGCGGCGGCAGAAGCCATCGAGAGCGACTTCTGGGAGCAGTACAACGAACTCGGCGGCATTCAAGACAGCGAAGTCCCCGGCGGAAGCGGCAATCCTGCTTATACGAAAGCCCTATCCAAGCTGGACGCCGATATGGATCAATACGTTCACGACAACACCGATGATGAGTTTACGCACCGGGATTTCCTAAATGCGTATCTGGCCTCCAAAGGGGCGGACACAGTAGACCTTGAACCGTTTCGTACTTTGCCGGGTAGCACTGCGACGGGATCAAGCGGAAAGCTGCGCATTACAAATCTAATGCAGCTTACGGTTGATACAGGTTGGTGGACACGCTATCGCAGCAGCAACCACAACCCCGACCTTGATCCAAATTTCAAGTTCCCACAGGCCGTTCCAACCCTCGCGGTAAACCAGCATACGGCGATTCCCAGAACTGACGAGGACACCAAGCATCCGAAGTTCCTTCAAGCTATTGCCAACACTGCAGGCTTTCACTTCCCCACAATTGAGCAGGGCGGAAACAGTCTGTACCCGGCCATGGCTCTGAGGGCGACCAGTGTGGAGGTTTTGCGCATTTTGATCAGCATTGGACCTACGGAAACGATGCATTTTCAGACTTGGGCGGATAAAGCGGGGAATGTACCGCCCTTGACTGCAGTTGATCCTGTAACCGGCGTCTCGGTCACGTTCCCCGACCTAAACTCACCGCCTTTTGGTGGGGAGCTATTTCAAACCAACTTGATCATGCCCGAACCGTGCCCATTTCTGAGCCGTGACCTTCCGCGCTGCTCCGTGATTCGGCCCACCAAGACCGAAGGTATTGCAATGGGTGTGGTGAATTTCCTGACCGCGATGGGACTTTTCATCGGGCAGTCGCCAACGTTCTTTGAGTTGCTGCGTGATCTGGCGGAGGATGCGGATGAAGCGAAACGGCGATTTTAGGTTTATTCGCGTTGTATCGCATAGACCGACTCAATCTGCCGAAGGGGGGCAGCCTCAAAACCCGAGCACGCCCCAAGCACCGGCTGCCCTCCTGTTGGTTTTATCCATTCACTGCGACCGGTGTCATAATCTCTCTTGCCGTGACAATCCACATGGGCATCTTGTGCGACGCGTGCAAGACGGTGCATTTCGTCGCGTCATCTCCCGGAATTGAACTCAGCCACTCGATAGAGGGAATGTACAAGCTGACTTGCAAACGTCCGTGTTCAGGGGCGAAGCACTTTAGGAAAGATGAAATGCGACCCTACCGCGTATCAGACGACATCTTCAATACAGGATACGCAAAGGTTGGGGAATACGAATTGGTTGAAGGCGGGCGGATTACGGGTAGGGCATCATGAAGCCGAAGTACCTGCTCATTCTGGCTGATCCTAACTGGGGTCGGAGTTCTGTGGTTCTTTCGCTCTCTTGGATTGGGCGGGGGTTCCGGGTCCGTTCTTGTCTTGTTAATCGGGCTTGGTTGCTGTGTTGCTACTCTTCTCGTTTACTTGCTGCATGAAAATGCTAGCATCATCAACCAACAATGAACATCACAATCTTCCTCATTATCATTGCTGTCCTGCTGTTCCTCATTCTGATGGAACTAGGCAAGATCAACAGCCGTCTGAAGGAGCGGTTTCCTACCGAAAAAGAACAGGATTACGAGTGGGCAAAGACAGACCCGATGGGGCATTGGGAAGCACACAAGAACGATAAGAAAGGCTAGCGTCAGTGCTGCGGTTGATCTGTTTTGGGCCGGTTCGGGTCAAATTGTTCGTCGAAGAATGTTCTAAGCGCATTTAGCGAAGATCGCATACAGAACAGCCATCCTGTAGGGATCATCCAAGCAATTGCAATGTCGGCTCAGTCCAGAAGTGAACAACACTAACAATCCTACAGCTATTGCAACGAGCAAGACTGCGGTCAATCTCAACGTGAATGCCAGCACCCGCATTTCCGGGAATACCTGCAAGCCGAGAGCCGCTGCAATATTCGCCACTTCCTGACGTGCCGTACCGACAAGTGAGGCTCCGTAGAAGAAAAAGACAGCGAAGCCGAGACTCATCAGGATGGGAAACAGCAATAGGTACTGACGTGACAATCCAATACTGCCACTCTTGTTCGTCACGTAAAAGGACAGAATTGCGCCAGTGACGGCGTAATAGAAGACATTGAATTTAAGAGTCAAATCTAGGTAGTGCTCGTAGAGTTCGATATGCAGTTGGTACTGTCGCCAGAGAATTTCGGGAGCCGGGATTGGCGGAGGTGCTGCCATAAACGGCGGACGCTAAATCATCACCTCAGTGTATCCCCTTCACGCAACAGTAGCCTCTTATCCGTTTTGCACATCTAAAAGGTTTGCTGCTGGATTCGATTGCTTCGCGTTCCGGCACGTCCCAAAGTCACGGTCAGCTAAGGGGAACGCCTTATGGGAGACCCCCTGAAGGCCATCGTACCATTGGGAGCTTGAAAACGTTCCTGGCAGGATGGGATAGTGACTAGTGGCCGATGGCCGACAGTACCGTTGACGAAATGTCAATCGGGGGTTCCCTGAGACTGGGGTGACAAAGGCTGTAGGTATGTGTTAGAATATTTCCACCTCATTCCTCGGGGTGAGGCGAAGTTAAGGCGAAGAAAAAGTAAAAAGGCCAGTGGGTGCTGGCCTTTGTGAAAGAAAGCTTTGTTGGCTCCTAGGGGATATGGGACGGTTGCGAGAGTACCTCCCGCTGTAATCCCTGTCAAGTCAAAAGTTTGGCCACCCCTACGTGTTGGGATGGCCTATATGGTGAGAGCCTGCTCATTGGTGTGAGCTAGGGACTGGTAATCCCGAGCCGCTCGGCACTTGTGGGTTCAAATCCCATCTCTCACCCTCAGTTTTTGCCGCTCATCGTTGGTAAGGCGAAGAGCGGCTTTGTGGGGAGCATAGTTCAATTGGCAGAACACCGGGTTTTGGCCCCGGCTGTTGTCGGTTCGAGACCGATTGCTCCCCCCAAACTTTTTAAACATTGCAGATTCGCTACCAAAAGTGGCCTGAGGCAATGACTTGGCGCGTGTCAGGGCAAACCCTTGAAAGGTAAGCATCCTAATCAGTTGACTTTTCGATGTCAATAATATACCAGTAAACACCCTTCTACGTAAAGAGTTGCGGTTTTTGAGACGGCTTTTTCACTCTGATTCACTCTGAGACTCACTGAGACACAGACTAGTCAATTAGAGCACCCTCAGGCGACTGCTAGTTTAAACAGTCCGAACTTTTGACACGGTGTCAATAAAGGCGGATTAGAGCTTTTGCCTCACTACCACTCCTGAAGAGCGCGGATCAGGAAGTAAGCCGTCCAAAGAACCGGCAACACCGGCAGAAGCCGCAACGCGGTCAGGTGCACAGCCGGGGAATCACAGAGCTACGCTAACAAATCCATCGCTGCAAGGAACGCAAGCACCCGGAGAGCCGTACTGACTTCGCTCTGCCATGTTTTCTTAGGGTAGTATTCGTAGCCGTTCACTGACCCTCCGTCCGCTGCTTTAGCGCGTCTTCCAACAAAACGCGGACCATGTTCCCCCGCGTCCTACGTTCCTGATCCGCAAGCCGGTCTATTTCCCTGAGCATCTCTGTGGGAATTCGTACTGATACGCCTACGGTTCCCGGCTCGTCCTTGTCCTTTCTCGCCATGCGCGTATTGTACTAAAAATGGCTAGAAATGATCAATCGTAATCAAGTAACACCTCTTCAGATTACCTCTGTGGCATAGTAATCAACGTAGTCCTATGTGAGACTTTGCTCATATGAGCAAAAATCGCGTCACTGTAAAACCCGCTTTGTATGCGCAATTCGAGCAGTATGCATCCCTGTTTGGACAGGACACTAACCAAGTCATAAAAGAAGCTCTGGCCGATTGGATGGAGACTATGGGGGAAGGCCGGATGGAGGTGGCTGCTAAGAAGGCAGCAAAGGTTTAATGCATGAGCACCTACCGCAGACCGAACCTTTCAAGCAGCGATTGCGAAGCGTGCGGATGAACTCCGCACGCAACGCGAAGCTGAAGAGATAGCCGAGATGGTCCGGGAGCTTCAGGACGAGCTTGTTCCGGTGCTGCTGGTCCTGTTCGGGACCGAAGAAAATCACAATTAGGGGTCCACGCTCGAAGGCTACTTCCGCGTTTAGCTTCTCTGCACAACTCCGCGCTTTTCCGAGAGGATGAGTCCGGCACTCTTCAGAGCGACGATTGCGCGGTAAACAGTGCGGAGGCTGAGTCCGGTCAGAGTTGGAAGGTTCGAGATGTGGCAGGGTTTAGCGGGGAGCGCCAACAGAATCAGCTTTGCGGCTGCTCCGATGTCCCCGCGCCTTAATGTTTCGGAAGGGTTCATGTTTTTTTTTAGGAAGGAATCGGCTTGCTTCCGCCGAAGAAGGTTTTTCCCGCTCCGAGATTTGCGATTCCGCCAGTGACCACATTCCCGGCGATTCCGCCGAGTGCACCGGTCACTGCGCTTACCCATGAATTGTTCTGCTGAGAGATCGCGTTCTCTGTGTTCGCTGCTGAGTTACCCGCGCCCGTCGCGGCATTCTCAGATTCCGTCGCAGGGTTAAAGACGCTCGGAGCACTTTCCAAACCGGATGCCGCTTTGAAGTAGTTCTCGCGGCCTAGCTCTTTACTCTTGAGATTGATCTCGTTGAGTTCGTTTGCGGTGTTTGCAGCAGCCGAAGTGCTGACAGCGATATTGCGCCCGATGTCCGCGCCTCCCGGTAACGCCATATTCCCGCCGCCGTATGCCGCGCTCTGTTCCTTCACAGCTTGGGAGGCGTGCTTATAAACCAGACCACCCTCCGTGATCGCTTGAGAATTGAGTGCCGCCTTCACAGCAGGAGAAAACCCTTCTTGATTAGGTCCTGCTTGAACTATCGGAGTGAATGCCGAAACCAACTTTTTAAACACATCAGACGAGCTACCAAAGATAGATTGCCCCTGCTGGATCATATTGTTGAAGAAGCTTAGCTGATTCTTACCAAGCTGCTTCATTTCTCCCGATGCGCCACACATTACGAAACCCTGCTTTCCACCTTCAGAAGCCGCTTATGGAGTTCGTTCAAGTGCTTCCAATGGTCAGCGGCAACAATGACGATTTCTGACTTCAAGTTTGCTGACTCTGCATCTATGCGCTGAATCTCTGCTGCAATCACTGCGGACAAACCGATTAGAACCCTGTTAAGGCACCAAACGCTGATGCGTTCACACACATACTGAAGCTTAGTTTTGATTTTCATTTTTCTGTTCTCTTTCTGATTTACCGGTGAGCGTCCGGTGCGCCGATTGGTTGCAAGCGCGGGAGCCGCATCAAACGTTGAAAAGTTTTGCTGTCTGCTCGGTCGAGTCTGTACTGACTCCATCCTTCGCCGGTCTCACCATCAATGACTACGGTCTCTGTCACGTATCGTTCCCAAGCTTTTTGCTTTTCAATTTCCGGGTCAGGCTTTATTGCTAGATTCACCTTTGGTTCCGACTCGGGTACGTGTTCAGGCTCCGGCTCTGGGAGCAGATGCAACGAATCCAGAATGTCGAATACACGCGCAATGTTGGCTGCGGTCGGTTCGAGCTTGTTCCGCACAATGAACTCACTGATGGCGTGATAGTGCGCTCTAAAGCAATACTTTGGCTCCTGAGCAGCGAATTGATTGAACGCCAAAACCACAGCGGGAACTGAGACTTCCACGTCCGGCACTAGAACCCGGTCTGGCGGAAATCCTAATAGACTCAACTCGTCGTCAGTGAGTTCGCTTCCTAGGAGCCGGTCAACCGCAATCTTGTTCACGCGGCGAAAATTGCTACTGGCGTTTGCCAATGCTGCCCGTAATTCTGCATTTTCGTTGGTGCGGAACTCTTCAGGAATGGCTTGCTGCCATTCATCAAAACTGACAGGTTCTATCTGCTCTCTTTTGCAGTCCTGAGCGTATTTCCTGTAATACTGCTCGTTCTCGCGCCTTCTCTCGTCTTCTGCAAACTGCTGACGCTCTCGCCTTTGTTCTAAATCCCTGCTACCCATTGGTTCCTCTCTCCTCGCTTCTCCCCACGCCATACCCGAACTTTTATGAGTGCCGATGCACTGATGGCGCTCCTGATTTTCCCTTCGCTGATGGTGAAATGCGAAGCGGCGAACTCGTCCTCCGGCATCTGTTCCTCCCGGTCGGAGAGGCGGCTCAATCGCAGCAGCACAGGAAGGGAATCTATTTTCTTGTGACGCTTGCTCAGCGCGGTTCGGTTCTGGATTAGAAAATGGAGCTTTGCGCAACGTCTCGTATGTATGGTCTGAAGTGCTTTCTCGCACTGTTCAAGCAGATTGCTCGTATTCATTCACCCTTTTCACAATTTCTTCACGCCAGTGCGCTCCGCTACACATCCATGTCTGAAACGTGAGCACCTGCGACAGCGGTACTCCGATGGAGACCTGATGGTTAGCTACGCGGAGCCATCTTTGCCTCTCGGCTCTCAATGCCGCTTCCTCTGCGGCTTTCTTCGCAACGCGCTCCTGCTCCTGTTTAGCAACAAGTTCAGCTTGCCGCTGAGCTTCGCGTTCGGCTCTGCGGACATCGACAAGCGTCTCAGTACGCGCATGTGCAATATGAGAACCGGCGCACGCGGTATTTTGGCAACGCAGCACGTCTGCCTGACCGCTTCCTAAGGCGTTCGTGAGTTTCATGTGAGGGAATGTCTGTGCACATTTACATTGTTGGCAGATGACCCGCCAGACAGGAGCGCCGGAGCGGTCCCTGCCTGCCAGTTCTTTGATTCTGAACCAATTGCCAATTGCGCGTCCGGTCAGGTCCGCAAATCTCCTGCTTAAGAAGCTCATGGTCTAGCTCGACAACAGAACGCTCAAGCGAGCCTCAAACAAATCCTCAAGCGGTGCCTTCAAGTCGGAGAGCAGATACTCCACGTCTTCGGCATTTCCCTGTTTCGCGTGATTCAACAGAGTCCGAGCCGCATTGATTCGGACTGAGCGGTCAAGATTGTTATTCGCAATTATTGCTGCTAGGTTCTGCACCAATTCCTCATGAAGTTGCGATTGCGGAGGCGCGGGGACGAATACGTCTTTTTGCATGTTTTTCCCTTTCAATATCGGATGCGGGACCCTCTGAAGGATTGTTGAGGGTCCCGCGTAGTGCTTTCGCCACTTCAGGAGGACTGTTTTCGAGCGCACTAGATTTTGAGGCGCGGGAGGAGGAAGAGCGACTCGGAGGAAGGAGTCACTCCAAAAACGCGCCTCGTTTTTAACTCATGTATTGATACGTTCGTGAAGCAGCGAAGTCTTCTGAAATCTCTGACTCGTCTTGTTCGTACAGCGAAAGTGTCTCAGCAAGGTTTTGCAACGCTTCGCTTGGACTGTTTCCAGTCGCTTCGAGTTCCTGTGTGCGAAACGTCATCTCAGCAACGCATTCCCCGGTATCGTTTACGTCAATCACAACTCTCAGCTTCGCCATGTCTCCTCACTGCGATTCTTTGCGCCTACAACCGCATTCGAGCTTCAGTGTGTTGCCTTCCTTTGCATTCAGGAAAAAGTCAATCACTTGCTGAAGTCCATGCGCAGCGCAGAACACTTTGGTCTTCGCTCTCAGGAGTTTGAGTCGGGTGTGCTCTGCGCTCATGCCGCGCACCCCGCCATTACTAAGTCCGATTGCATCGGAGAATGCCTTTTAGGGGTCGTTTTCGGGGTGAATTGGCTCTTGCAAGCACTACAGAGCCACTCTGGGTCATACAAACCCTTCGGAGAGGCTAATCTGCACCTTCTGCAGACATATGGACCCACATAGCCGCCTGTCGCATAAGGAATCCAGTTCGGCACAGGAGTCAGTGAAAACTGCCTCAGCGGTCCTCCCGGCCACATTTCACGAACAGTGACACTCTCTTTCATGCGGCGGCTCCGGCTGCTGCTGCTGAGTCGGCATTGAAGCTTCGCCAATAATCCAAAGGGGCCAGACCACGATTCTTGTAGATGCGTCCGCACTTGCTGATAATTTCTGCTGCAATCGAAGGCTTGATTTCCTCACCTGCAACGAGCAACTCCCATTGGCGGAAGAGTTCCCGCTTTTTCAAAACGCGCTTCGTTGCCATGTCCACATCGGCAAGGAAGTGGATTATTGCGGGGTGAAGCTTCTTGCTGCGTGCCAGCGGGTCATAGTCGATTGCCACAACCGGTTGGAATTCCCTGAACTCTGCATAGGCCTTTATTACCTTCTCGAAGTATCTCTTGTTCTGCTGCGTCCGCTCAAGATGACGAGCAGACCTGAAAACGTTCTCACTCACGTTCCTCCTGATTTGAATTTGACCCCTTGGAACCGCTGCGGAATTTGTCAAACTGACATTTTCCGGTCGATAGTTCAGTGGCTTTGAACAGCGTTTTCTTGTTCACTTTATTTTTCGATGAGTTGTTTCCGGCGCTCCGCTGCTCGGTCAATGAGCACATCACGCATAAAACGTTTTATCCCTGACCGACCTCCACCAATCGCACGCTTCGCCTGAGTGCGGACAATCTCATTCACCCATCCAAAGAACTGCTCCCGGCACGATGCCGGACACACGTTCCTGTGAATTTGATCAATGATGCTGACTAAAGCGTTTTGCACTGCCTCTTCCGCGATACCGGGGTGTCTCGTGACATTGAAGGCTACTCCGAACAAGTTCCCTTGGCGGAAGTCCTCCTGAAGCCAATCGAGTTGAAGACGCTGAAGGTCAAGCATTCGTCTCCTGCCTTCTAAGCTCTAGAACTTTTTGGTGGAGGCGCTCTCGGAGGCGGTGCATTCTCTGGCGATCTGCGCCGGTTTTGAATTTGGAGTCAGCAACATAGTCCCGGCAAAACTGCTGCTCCTCTTCGCTGAGTTCGGAGAAAGCTTCTGCCATGAAACACAGTTTGTCATCGAAGTCCGGCTCCTTCGCGCCATCTGTGAGAGAAGCGAGTAGGTACTCATAACCTTCCCCTTCCTCCTCACCATCGGGACTGGCTTTCACGTTTGGGTTCTTCTGAGCGGAGTGCAGGAAATTGATTGCGCGGCTGTGCGCGATTCGCCAGATGAGGCTACTCATTGCCTGTTCCGGCACTTCGCAGCGGCTCGATTCAGACCGCGTGACACCAACTCACTGCTGTACGTCCCGGTCCATAGCAAGAACTGCTGCCGCTCCGGGACTCCGAAGTCCGGCATAAGTCCTTTCCAAAGCTCTGCGAACTGGTCCGCTGCGACCATTTGTTCCTGTACTGTCATGCTGTCACCTCCTCCCTTGCTTCTTTTACCTGTCGCTCACGTTCTAGTGCTTCCAAGAACTCCGAGTAGTCCTTCAGAATGTGGTCCCATCTCCCGAACAAGTTGTAAAGACTCTGGCGAGACCTTTTGTAATGGCGGGGATGAGCCATAGCGAAGCCGATTAATTTGCGTGCAAGCTCCACATCTCCGCTGCACATCTCTAAAATTCGAGACGCTGACACAAACTGCTGAGAAAGCCATTGTGCGGGGAACTTTTTTCTGTAACGTAAAAGCGTTTGCTTGTACCACAGCGCCAGTTGTTTCGCGTGTGGAGTAATCTTCGCTTGCAAGCTATATTCGGCGGGGATGTTTTCGTATCGCAGGCTGAGAGCATTGGTCTTCCCGCGTCTCTGTGGTCTTGAGAGCCAACCGGCTTTTTCAAGGCGTTGCTGTGACCGCTGAATTGTCTTCGCGTCAACGCCGAACATCCGAGCGAAAGTCTGCTGCGATGGGAATAGGGGATGGTCTTCACCCTTCCATGTCATCAGGTACACAATCTGAAGGATGTCTATTGGAACAATACCGGAGGGTTTCTCAGAACCTAGGAACTTTCGTTCAATTTGAAGCGTTGTCGCGTCGTCGTTCATGTCTCCTTTCCACCCCGCAGACAGAGGGGGTCCTGATTTTGGGTACAGCGGTATAGCTTTGAAACGCTTTTAGGAGCTTGGGAAGGTGGAACCTTGTGCTGACTACAGGAAGGGGTTAAAGCGTCAGCCTATTGCTAGGAAACTTGACTGTGCCTTCTTCGATTCTTTGGAATGATAGCAGAGTTCCTGCAACAAATCAATGGAAAAATCCGAGCAGACCGTCTCGAATACGCTGACCCCGGACAATTTGGGGTAGGACATTATGGGGGACTATAACGAGAGAATCGAGTACAACGCAGTTAGTACTCTATCAGGGACCTTAGATGATTTTCTTATGTGAGAGTATCCGGCAAGCTGTCCCACTGGTCTTTGATTTTCCTCTCGAAGATTTCGCCACCGCAGGAATAGAGCGCGAGAAGCGCCGGACAATATTCCGCGCTGACCCCGGACATTTTGGGGGAGGTACTGGTTAGTTAACTCCTGTAGTTTTTGCTTGGGGTCAGCACGCGGGGTAAAGTAATCAGGCACGCTGCTGCGGAGGTGTCGGTTGTGCTGGAAATCATCACAACCTTTTTGACTCTCGTACCGCTCGGACTCATTGCAGTCTTCTTCCTATTCGCTGAGTATCTGGATTGGGATGGCCGCATGGAGGTGATCGAGCAGAAACACCCGAAGCTATGGCGCGTCATTAATGACCGCTCTTTCAGGCTCGTAGTTCTCTTTTTTGTCTTCGCAATCGTTGCGACTGATCTTAAGGAGGACCTGAAACGCGTAGATACTGAACCTCCTGTCATGCGCTTCGTCGCTCCCAAGCCTCCGGTTGTAGAAGAACTCAAACCCGAATCGCAAGAATCTCCATTCTCCTTGAGAAAGAGGACAATCAAACTAGCGGACGAGCTACGCGATTTCCTTGGGGATCGCATTCGCAACCATCCGCCTTATGCCTATCCCGACTCTAGTAATCCAAATCCCTCGGACGAGAGGAAGGCTGCCATTAAGAAGTGTGTCGCCTACGATCAGGAAACGATGGAGTTGTACGTGAAGAGATATCGAGACCGCCTCATAGGTATCATTCGAGAGTATGACTCAAAGGGAGTCAACACTAATTGGCTTGAAAGTAGCGCAAAACAGAGACCGCTTCAGATAGCAGGAGAAGGTTGGGAAGGCTCACCCATGGATGAACTCACAGCATTTCGGAATCTCGCTTATCACGTGGATGCCAGTGACAACCTCATTGTCATACAGTAGCGTCTTCGGTCACGCGCTCCTGACAGCTTCCGCAAAAGCTGCCGATGCCTGTTCATCACTCACGCGAAGGTATGCGCCGGTTGAGTTCAGCGACTTGTGACCCAGATATTGCCGCGCATTCTCCACACCCTTCCTGATGGCGGTCATTGCACAGGTGTGCTTAAGAGAGTGCGCGTGCGCCTTATGCGCCGGAATCCCCGCTGTCCGGCAATGCCGCTTGATGATGTAGTTGAATCCGAACCGTGTGATAGGAAACAGCCGATCTTTGGGACCGAGCAAACGGAGGAACTTCTCTACCGCTGACTTCTCATCGAGCAGCGGCTCCACCGGGTTCGAGACGAGTGTTTGTGTTGTCTTAAGGCTTCCCTTGAGCCGCTTCACTGTGATGTGACCATCGCGGAAGTGCGCCTTGGTCAAGCCGATGGCTTCAGACGCACGCAATCCATGAGAAAATGTAACGAGCAGCAGCAGCCAATCTCTCTCGCTGTGTTCTTTGGCTGTCTTCAGAAGGCGAAGCAACTCTTCGCGGCTCAGATGGACCATGGCTCACCTCTACTGCACAGTATCTCTGAAAAGTGGAGTATCGGAAAGATAACTGAAGTAACCTGTCCCGGAGCGCGTACCAGTACGTGACCCGCATCCTGTACTTTGTCACCCAAAATAGAGTACTTGCTGTACCTCTTACTGTTCCCTGTAATGAACAGTCGTCAGTAGCCATTCAGTACCCCTATCCAGCACCTCTAACCCTATGTAGTCAGTACCGGTTAAGACCCCCTTTTCCAGAGGGGACCCAAGCTGAGACGGATGCGGATATGGGACCCAGAGAAAAGGCAGCATTTGTGCGGGTTCGGAGCGGGTCCTATTCGGGTTCGGTGTGTGAGGCCGCGCCTGCCTTGATTGAGCCGCGATGACCTGCCGGAATCCCCCGGCCATGCCTTCCGAAAGCATGCTTTTCCAAAGGGGACCCATCACCGAAAGTCCTGAACGCTCAGCAGCTTGTACAGGCAACAGCATTTAATAGTGTTCGGCTGTCTCGAATTCTATGGAGCCTGTACTCTTGGAAAGCGGGATGGTCACCATCCGGTTCCGGTCGTTATCGTTGCTTAATTGGTAACTGATGCGGTGTGCTTTTCCGGTTCTCTGCGGAGTCATGGCTGCAAACACCTGTAAATAAAGGCTATGTGGCTGATTCCAAAGAGCACTGCACAATATGTAATAATGTGCAGTAGAGTTCGAGCGAATTGAAGGAAAGGAAGACTACAAGCCGCGCCTAGGACCGGAGCGGAACTGACCGGCTACTGTATTAAGTACGCAGAGCATGGAGTAACAGACGTTGAGCAGAGAATGGACGTACTACGATGTGCTATGCCGGGACTGTGGCAATAAAGGTGAACTATGCATGTGGTCGGACGACTGGTCCCGATGGGATTGCAAGTGGAGCGGCTTCAAAGGAACAGTTTACGTGACCGGACCGAAGGCAGAGAACATTCAATGCTTGAAGTGCAAGGGTCAGAATGTGGCTTTGAGCCTCCGAAGCATGGAGTAGAACTTGCTCTGCGTATCGTTTACGTCTAATTTGCCGCTAGGATTCCATTAGAGGCGCTGCTGCGCTTTTCCAACCATCTATGCTCATTCCAGCGCCAGAACTGCCTATAATCTCAGCGTAGCGGGTTTCTGCTGTGTCCTGAACGTCCTTCAAGTACATCTCCCGATAGTACGCAACCGGGATAATCTGCTACTCGTATGAACTCTTTGGGTACTGAAGAGTCATAGACTCGACTACTACTCCCCCCTACACTTATTACTCAGGGGAGGGTTTATGCGCTCGAAGAGATGCAAGAACAGAGTTCGTGACTTGATTGAGAACCATGGTGAGAGAATAGGTCTCGGTATCGCACTGTTCCATTACCGGGAGGCATTCATCGAACTGGACAAGCGGGAAATGAGCAGATGGCAGCGGGAGCTTCAGGAAGTGTGCTCCGGTCCCCAGCCAAAGCCGGAGCCGGTTTCCACTCGGTTCAGCGCGGCGGATATAATCCGAGCGCACAGCATGGGAGTTCAACTATGAAGGGAGCGAACATGGCGAAGAGAACAGACAGTCCATTGGAGCCGGTCATCTCCGCAAGCGAATGCTATGCGGCTTTGAGGTTGATGGGCATCATGTGTGACAACATTGTTGCAAGCGGAGATGTGTCGGAAGAAATCGTTCAGTTTGCTGACGAGCTTCGGCAGCGCATCGATGGGATGAAGGTGGTCCCGAATGACAAAGACAAGTACGCGCTAGGTGCTCTGATCAGAACCGGGTTTGTGCCGGGTTTCCCGCGTTCGCCTGAGAGAACAGCCGGAGCCGGTCTCCTGAACCTGATTACAGCGCGGGGAACGCAGGAATCGGAACGCACGCTGAGGAGATAGATTCGTTGGCACGTATCAAGACGCTCACACTCGGTGACAAAGTGAGCCTTCTTCCTCATCCATTTTTGGAAGAGGTTGACTGGCTTCTCGTCCCCGGCCATACGCTGCTGTGTGATGCAATTACGAAGCATGAACAAGAATGGATGGCAAAGCATTGTGACCCTATTCGGGACCCGGAAGAATACGCAGTAGAACTTGGGTTCATACACTCGGAGACCGACAACCTTGTGCAGTTTGCGAACAGCATGACTCTTGTCAGCCTTGTGACCCGCTTACAACACGCAATCAGAGTATTTGCTAAGGACGTTTCAAACAATCCTGTGGAACGTATCGGATTGGTGAAGAACCTTGAAACTCTCAATAAGCAAGTTGGTGCCGGTCCGGTTTCGATAGCGTTCTTTGGAGGTTTAGAAACAGTACGCGACTCCATCGTCCATGCAGACTCCAAAGCAGAGTGGATGCGGGGGAAGACAAAACGAAGCGTTCCGATAAAGTACCGGGATTTAAGTTTGGAATGGGTCCACGTCACAGAGGCACATATTCAGGAAGCGGTTGACAACTCAATAAAGCAGGTGAAGTGGTACGATGACCACTTTTAGCCTGAAGGAGAGGAAAATGCGGAGCGTATTGGAAGGAGTCGGGATTTTCGTAAGCTACTTGTTCGTGTGGTTCCTCTGGATTGCCTACACTGGAAACCATCCGGTGCAGAAGGCGTTCGGAGTGGGATACTTCAAGAGTATGGCTCCAACGTTCTTCATCGCAGGTGCTCTGTTCATGTTTGCCGGAGCCTACCTGATAACCTTACGCCAGTAGAGGAGATAATCGTCAATGACCGATTTGAGCAAAGCTCTCAAAAATGAAATCGCAAAGCTCGAAGCGAAGGCAGCGAAGCTGAAAGAAGCTCTCGCTGCTGTGGAGTCTGTCAATGGAGTAACGCGCCGGAAGAAATTCACTATGAGCGCGGAAGCTAAGGCAAGGATCAGCGCGGCACAGAAGAAGCGTTGGAAGGCTCGGAAAAAAGAGAAGGTGAAGACCGGCGCTGCGTAAGGAAATAGATGAAAGCCACACTTGATGAGGTGCTCTCGCTGCTCGACAAGTATATAGAAGAGCGTACACTTTTTGAAACTACTGAGTGAATTGGAGGCTCCCCGAATCAGATGAGTGACTCCCCTGATGTTGACAAGACGCAGGTGTATGAGGAGGTCGGACGTAATTACAGGGTGTTTCTCCATTGGAGAGAAAAAATTGTGGGAGGATACCTGACCATAGTCGGCGTCTTGGGTTTAGGTTTCTACCAAAGTGCAGGGCATTGCGGGTTCAGATTTGTTCTCCTCTCAGCAGCAATTGTTGTGTCCTTCGCGTTTCTGATTCTCAATGTTAGAAACAGCACTTTCATTCGCAAATGTGTGGAGGCAGGACGAGCCCTTGAGTCTACAAAGGATGCGGGTTTTTACACTCGGTGCGACTTAAGATCAGATGTCTTGACACATGGATTGGCTTTCAGCCTCTTGCAGTCTACAGTCATTGCTGCAAGTTCCTTTGGAATAGTGCGGGACTGGTCATGTTCGTATGAATCAGGACATCTATACCTCATCATCGGTGGTCTCGTCATTTTTCTTGTTTTGAATTGTAATCACTTCAAGGCTATGTACAAGAGATTAACGCGTGCCGAGAAAACTTGAGCCTACGCTACTCTGTGCTCGAATCCGGCACAATCGCAAGCGATGGTTCAGTGCCAGAGGGATATTGTTCGTATAGGAATAAACAGGTCGGAGCATACTCCCCAAATGCAATCTGTGGAGTAGTACCAGTCTCAGCGTTCGCTTTCGGATGTCCGCCAACCGGTAGCCAATCCCACGTTCTGCATATTTGACCGGTTTGAGTATCGAAAGCCACTCCGCCATCGAACTTCGTCAGAACAAATCTGTGAGCAGCGCGGTTCATCTTGGGTTTCTGCGGAGATGTGGAAGATTTTTGCGATTGCTGATTTAGCTGGTCGCAACCTACAAGTGTGAAGGTTATGAGTAGGAGCAACGCACCGGCACACCGCATCTTGTCAGGTATTATATTTTCGTACTGAACAGTCCCCTATTTACTGTCTTGAGGCGAAGTGTTTTGATTGAGCCTACCATCCATTCGGGAAGAAGTTACGTACCCTTCCGGCTTGTTCTTCAGAGATGTTGAACCTGCGTCGCTGAATGCCTTGCTCTTGCAAGATAGTTTCAAGTAACTGATTCCCCTGTTGTTCATTCAACCCCAACGCAGCCAAAAGCTCTCGGACTTCGTTTGGTGCTAAGTGCGCTTGATCTCCTGTGTTCTTGTATTGAGGAGCGTCTTCAAAGACGAATGTCTGAACGCGGTCAGGTTGTTCTGCTTCGCCTTGCTGCGTTCGAGCGTGCCAGAAGCTTACATGAAGAGTCGGCAAGTGTTTCTCCGCAAAGCAACACTATGGTGCCGGGAACAGGACTTGAACCTGCACTCCTTTTGGGAACATGGTCCTAAGCCATGCGCGTCTGCCAATTCCGCCATCCCGGCACTAGATTGACTGCTCACCGCTGGCACTGGCAGCAGCCGCTTTTTCCGCCTGTTTCTTAGCTTTCGCGGTGCGGACCGCTTCCATCTTGCCGATTGCTGACTCCATGATGGTCGGAGTCGGGTGAACGTACTTCTGACTTATTGTAATCGAACTGTGACCCGCTAGGCGTTGGATCGTGAAGGCGTCCGCTCCCGATTCCCCAAGCCGCGTGCAGAAGGTGTGCCGCGTGGAATGCAGCACTGCATCTTCAGGGAGGCTCAGCGCGTCTGCAATCAGCCGGAATTGCTGCGTAGGGTAATGCCGCGTCAGTTGCCTCCTTCCGCCTTTGCTTGTGAATACGTACTCACAGCGGCTCTGCTTCAGGACTTCCCGGAGCGCATTCACAGCGCGTTCGGTCAGAGGAACGTACCGCTTCGCGTACTTGCTCTTCCCTTTCTCAATGTAGACGTAGCCGCGCTCGGCTCCCGGCTTTGGCTCAAAGCTGATGTTGTCTCGCCTCAGGTCGCAAGCTTCCGAGATGCGCAGACCAGTGTCAACGAGAAAGGGGAGGAGGTGCATCATCACGCTTGTTGGGTACGCGGTCGCAATCCAAGAAATCATCGTCCTGAGTGTCTCGTCGCTGATGACGTATTCCCGGCTGTTTTCCCCGCGAAGCAGACTGATCTTCGGCGCATGCCTGATGAGCTTCCAATCTTCCGCCAGATGCAGCGCACGCCTGAGTGTTCGGAGCGCGTGGTTCACAGTGACAATCTCCACGTTCTGCTTCAGCCGCCACTGAATAAATTGCTCAATGAGCGGCGTATCAATACGTCCTAGGCGAGTCACTGCAAGCGGAGTGAAGTTGGTCAGCACGTCATAGCAGTTTTCGTAAAACTCATACGTGCGTGGAGCGACGTTCGCTTTCAGGTGAGCGAACATGCGGGTTCTGAAGGTTTCGAGCGTCAGTTTGCTGCTGTCGATGATGTCAAATTCGCGCCGGACTAGGCTTGTTCTGAATGCCGCTTCGAGCCTGATTGCTTCTGCATGTTGCCGCGTGTGGAGTGATTTCTGGTAGAGCCTACCTTCAAAGACAATTCGCGTGTGCCACATCTTTCCGCGTTTGATGAGCGTCATTTTTCGGTCCCCAACTTTTCCTAGACCTGTATGCAGTCGTGTATGCAGACCGGTTTTCCACAGAGTTGGGAAGTGCTACATGTCACTGTAGTGGAAAGGTTTAGGTCCACAAAGTTACGAAAGCGCACATAGACTTAGGATCTGGCGGGTAAAACCGTGGGGGTTCGAGTCCCCCCTTTCGCACCATTTCAGAACGCTCCTGTTGCCTATACGTTAGCTGACGACCGAACAGTGCTCGCTGTTCGGAGTTCCCGCTACCCGCATTGGACCCAGGTGAGCTGAGTCAATACCCTTCTTCCCCTAATCCAGATTCTCATTTGGAATACTGCGAAAACCGGATGGGCGGTACTCAGGTCCAACCGGTACGCTTAGTCAGCACATATTCAGGAGGTTTTATGAACGAGGATACCCTTAAAGGTAAGGCGAAGGACGTAGCTGGGCGTGTTGAGAGACAAGTTGGGGAATGGACCGGGGACGAAGAACATCAGGTGAAAGGTGCCGCGAAGCAGGCAGAAGGCAAGGTCCAGAATGCGTTCGGCAAGGCAAAGGACGCAGTGAAGGATACGGTCGACGACGCTCGTCGCAACGATGACGAGGCGCGCCGAAGAGAGAACGAGGAAGTCCGCGAGAACGACGAGCGGCGTAAATCAGCCTAGCGGATGATATGTACTGGGGGGAAAGAACCGTGTTTCCCCTCAGTTCCTTCTATTTTTCCACGGCACGACGTCAGACCAATCGGTCGACCCTTTCTTTCGTACTGAGTGCCTCCTCAGTCCAAAACCCAAGAGCCAAAAGCCCAAAGCCGAGAGCCCAAAGCCGAGAGCCTAAAGCCGAGAGCCCAAACCCTACTTCCGCCTCTTATCGAAACCCGTTACACTGGCACGCTATGAATATGCCGATGCAGCCGAACATCAAGCTAACTAATGCATCCGACTATCGCGAAAACTACGCCAACAGCGTCCAGGTAAGAGTGAACGTCTGGGACTTCTTCCTGGTATTTGGAACCCTTCAGCAGCAGAGCGAGAACCAGGTCGAAATCAGTAATTTTCAGGGAATCTACGTTAGTCCTCAGCAGGCCAAGGCGCTGCTCGCCATCCTGCAGCAGAATGTCATCCAGTACGAAAACGCCTTCGGAGAAATCAAGCTGGATCCACGGATGCATGCGGCCGGGCCCATTCATTAGTACTCACAATCGCCTTCACTGGCATGGTGAATCTTCGAGACGAGCAGTCTTCGCCCGCACAAGCGCCGCCGCTCTCGCATTGTGGTGAGCCTCGCATCGGCGCCAGCAGCTCTCGATCTTCACTGTTCACCTACGTTGCGGTGTATGTCGCTATTCTCGTTCCTCTTTACGCGTTGCATGCAACGCTTCTACGACTTCCCTATATTTGGGACGAAGCCGGCTATTACATTCCCGCTGCGCGGGATCTGTGGCTCACCGGAAGCCTGATTCCACACTCGACGGTCAGCAATGCGCATCCGCCCCTGGTTCTCAGCTGGCTCGCGCTGGCTTGGAAGATAGCCGGCTACAGCCCGGTCACCACCCGGACAGCGATGTTGCTCGTTGCTGCTTTTGCGCTGCTCGGTGTATTCCGGCTGGCTGAGCAGGTCTCCAACCGTGAAGTCGCCATTGCATCCACAGTTTCTGTCGGCTTGTATTCCGTCTTCTTCACCCAAAGCTCGCTTGCGCACCTGGACATGGCTGCAGCGGCACTCACCCTCTGGGGTCTCAGAAGTTATCTCGCGCAGCGCCGAATTGGAGCTGCGATCTGGTTTTCCCTGGCAGCGCTGGCCAAAGAGACTGCGGTCCTGGCACCGGTCGGACTCGTCATCTTCGAACTAGCAAGTCTAGGAAGCCGCGAGCCTGGCCAAGGTTCTCGTCAAACTGCGCGCAATATCGCATTGTTGGTTCTCCCATTTCTCCCGTTGGCAGCGTGGTTCGCCTATCACTATCACCAGACCGGGTACGTCTTCGGGAACCCTGAATTCTTCCGCTACAACGTTGCAGCCACCTTTCATCCTTTGCGCATGGTGCTGGCGGCCGCTATGCGGATTTGGCAGTTGCTCGGGTACATGCATCTTTGGCTGCTGACGCTTGCCGCCGCCTCAGCGATGTTTCTGCCGCCATTAGTCGTCAGAAGCGGTCCCCGGCCGCGAATTGCCATCCCGGTCCAATCAGCATTTTTAGCTGTAATAGTCGTGTACATCGCAGCCATGGCTGTGGTGGGCGGGGCAGTGCTGGCGCGCTACATGCTCCCTGTTCTGCCGCTGGTAGTAATCCTCTGTGTCTCCACGCTGTGGCGTCGGGTCCAGCGTTGGCGGATCGCAGTGGCCTTCATTGCCATAGGTTTTATCGCTGCCTGGTTTATGAACCCTCCGTACGGGTTCTCGTTTGAAGATAATCTCGCCTACCGCGATTACATTGTCCTGCATGAAGATGCGGAACGCACCCTCTCCCGCCAGCACCCAGCGGCTCGCGTTTTGACGGCGTGGCCGGCATCGGACGAACTGACGCGGCCCTATCTCAGATACGTTTCCCGGCCGATGCACGTGGTGCGCATCGAGAATTTCTCGCTGGAGCAGATGATCACCGCCGCGCAAGCGCGCTCCGAATTCGATTTTGCCCTGGTGTTCTCGACGAAGTACGCTCCGCCGACCCTGCTCGACCGGTGGCCAGCGTGGCAAATAATCAAAACCAGATTTTTTGGTTTTCACCGTGACCTGCCGCCCGCCGCCGCGGCCCAGATTCTCGGCGGAGACATGGTTTACAGTGCCACTCGTGCCGGCCAGTGGATTGCAATTATCGAAGTGCCACGATTGGTGCAAGCACGTGTCGAAGCTAGCGGGCCAGCAGGTGGCAGGAATGGGTTTTCACGACCAGCCAAACCCTGTGTCCGGAACGAAGATGAAGCGAATCGCGAGCCGCCAGCGTTAGCTGCACTTGCATTTCAACCCCACAATTCACGGTAGCCAGCACAATGACGTCTCTCTGCTCGAGCGATTTCATCTCTCCCGGGATAATGTTTCGCGCGCTTAGCCCAACCGGCTGACTTGTGGCCAGCAGGATGTCTCCTGCGCTGATGCCTACCCGGATCGCCGACCCCACTTCTGCCCGTATCAGCGGTGTTTCCAGTTCAAGCGTACTGCCCTCGAGTCGGCATGTCATCGTTCCGCGCTCCTCGTGCGTGGACACGACAGTGGCATCGAAGACGTTTTCGAATCCCGCAAGTTGAGCGACAGTTTCGTGCCGTGGCGCACCGATCACCCGGTGGGGAGTGCCGTCTGCGATGATTTTCCCGTCATCCAAAACCAGCACCCGTTCTCCCAACGCGAACACCTCTTCCCGACTGTGCGTGACATAAAGGATTGCCACCCGGTGCACCTCGTTCCAGTTCCTCAGATCCTCAACAATCTTCGACTTCGTGGCTCGATCAAGCGCGCCCAAAGGCTCGTCCAGCAGCAACACGCTGGGATCAGTCACCAGTGACCGCGCTAGTGCGACTCGCTGCCGCTCGCCTCCGGAAATCTCTGCAGGTTTGCGCGATCTCAAATGGCTGATGCGAAATGATTCCAGAATTTCGCCACACCGCCTCTCACGCTTGGCGGCTGCCAACGACGCGAGCCCATATTGAACATTCGCTTCCACGCTCAGATGAGGAAAGAGCGCGAGACTCTGAAAGACGTACCCGACATCCCGCTGCGACGTGGAAACATTCACTCCGGTATCTGAGTCGAACAGGACGCGATCTCCGATAAGGATCTTTCCCAGATCCGGCGCTGTAAGCCCCGCAATGCAGCTAAGCAGCGTCGTCTTCCCTGCTCCGGACGGCCCAAACAGAATGGTTATTCCCGGTGCGATTGTGAAGTCGACGGTCAAATCGAACGCGCCAAGCCGCTTCTGAAGATCAACCTGCAGCCGGCGCGAACTCCGGTCCCCGTCGACGTGGACACGCATGTCGGACTCTTTGCCTTCTATTTCCACGGCCATATTGCCCAAACCCTGCGATTCAACCCGTAAACAACCGACAAAATCACAAACGCGACCGCCAGCAGCAGCACAGCAGTATGATTCGCTGCCGAATAGTTGGCAGCTTGCACCTGATCGTAGATGTCTATCGACACGGTCCGTGTCACTCCCGGAATGTTTCCGCCCACCATCAGCACCACGCCGAATTCGCCCATCGTATGCGCGAAACTGAGCGCCACTCCCGTTACCAGTCCGGAAAAAGACAAAGGTAGCACCACGCGAAAGAATGTCCGCAGTTTTGACGCGCCTAGCGTAGCCGACGCATGAATCAGGTTTTCGTCGACGGCGCCGAAAGACGCAGCGAAAGGCTGCACGGCAAACGGCAAACTGTAGAGGATCGATCCGATGACCAGTCCGGCAAAGGTAAATGCCAGCGTGTGCCCGGTCATCATGATCCACCATTTTCCGAGCGGACTGCGCGGACCCAGCGCGAATAAGACATAAAAGCCCAGAACGGTGGGCGGCATCACCACCGGCAGAGCAACAATCGCTTCCGCAAGGAATTTCCAGCGCCACCGGGAGTAGGTGATCCAGTACGCGACCGGAATGCCCAGGACGAGCAGGATTGCTGCTACCAGCGATGCCAGCCTAATTGTCAGCCAAATTGCCTGCCAATCCATAAAGTTATGCGCAAATGTGAATGTGCCGGCTCTGTGCCCTCGGCAGCGTTCCAAAGTGGTCTGGGAAGGTCGCCGCTAGGTCGCGTGACCTTGACATCCCACCGCCCCCTCGCAATTCTAATGGAAGCTCCCTGCTCGTTCCGTGTGCTGAAGGAACGAGTGTCTCCAATGAAGTCGTCTCACGGGGTGCCTGCCACTGCTCGCCTCGTTCTCGCAACTGCCTGCATGGTTCTGTTCGCGAGTGCTCCCGCTACCCCACAATTCTCTCCACACATCCTGCTCAACCGAGATTACAGGAACGCGCGCGACCGCTGGTTCATGCGCGGCAGAACTGCCGGACGCTCCTCCGCCGATCTGCGATATCGGGCCCAGCAGGCGAAGAGTCGTAACCGCAACCTTCGGCCATGGCTGCTGACTCAGTCTCCTGGTATCGCAGCCGCGGCGGGTGGTTGGCAGCCGCTAGGTCCTGCCCCCCTCTCCTCCGATGCCACAGGACAAGGCTGGCAGGATTACGGCCCGGTATCGGGCCGAGTTACGGCGATAGTTGTCGATCCCGCCGATGCCACCGGCAACACCGTTTATATAGGAGGAGCCCACGGCGGCCTATGGCGCTCGCAAAACGCCGCGAGTGGAACTTACGGCGATGCCAGCAGCGTAAGTTGGAAAGCTCTGACGGACGGCGAGGCAACGCTGGCGAC
>Ga0070741_10006102_pt1 | contig 26136 bp, 32 predicted proteins | sample Coa_R1_4_FD_66440 | JGI IMG/M metagenome (GOLD analysis project Ga0070741, IMG submission 66440) | Surface soil microbial communities from Centralia Pennsylvania, which are recovering from an underground coalmine fire - Coalmine... | ecosystem: Environmental > Terrestrial > Soil > Unclassified ... | reverse complement strand
ACGGTAACCTCTGTCACGCCCGCAGCCTTGGCGATGTCGGCCTGCGTCCTGAGCTCCCTTGTGAACCGGGTCGCAAGATAGAGTGCGGATGCCGCAATCCCCATCGGGTCCTTGCCGACAGAGACTCCCCTGCTCTGCGCCTCTGCCATTATCTCTAGCGCCTTTCTCTTTGTGCGCTCGCTCAAGTTTGTGCTGTTTGCAACCTTGGCCACGTACTTGTTGGAGTCTATGACTGGCACCTTCAGGTCAAGGCTTGACACCAAGAGCCTGTATGATCTCCCGACTTCCTTTGGCTTGATTCCGCTGTCTGCTGAAATGTCGTCTAGCGTTCTCAATACGCCCATCTGCCTGCTTGCGATGTATATTGAAGCGGCAAGGACAGAGCCTATTGTCCTGCCCCGGATAAGCCCCCTTTCCTGCGCCTTTCTGTAGACGTAGGCGGCTTTTTCCATGACCGAGTCTGGCAGACCCATCCTGTCCTTTACCTTGACAAGCTGACTGAACGCCTGCTGGAAGTTTCGCTCTGACGGCGAATGCATCCTGCTCCTGCTGTCCCACATCTTTAACCTCTCCATCCGGTAGCGCATGTCGGTAGCGATAGAATTGCCGCCGGCGTCCCTGTCGGTCCTGCCTATCATTGTAGACAGCCCCATGTCGTGCCGGGCAAGCGAGCTTGGGGCTCCTGCCCTGCTCTGGTCTCCTTCAGAATCAAAAGAGCGCCATTCTGGCTCTAACGATAGATTAATGTCTGCAACAACCTGCCCGCTGTCTGTGCTGATGACCTCGCCTGTCTCCGGGTCGGTTATCAGGTTGTGCAACGACTGCTTTGCAGATTTTGCCATGCGTTATTATCGGCAAAGTTGCATTTAACTATGGTAGCAATTGGTTACTTAGTAGGTTAACAACACCTGTCTAGGTAAGCAGGAACTGACCTGCTTCTCTCGTTAAAAAAATTAGAAGTCTATCTGGCCCATCCTGCCACTTCTATAGTCCCCTATTGCCTGATAGATCTCTTCCTTGGTGTTCATCACAAACGGCCCGTAGCGGGCAACCGGCTCATTCAGGGGCACGCCGGCTATCAAAAGCACGTCCAGTGGCGATGCCGCGTCGTCCGGCACTTTAATTGATATTTCGTTACCATCATTGGCAAACAGCACGACCTGTTCCCGCTGCGCCGGCTTTTCGTCTGCTCCAAAGAGTCCCTTGCCGCCGACAACGTACGCAAACGCGTTGTGGTTTTGCGGCACTGGCCGCACTACCTTGCCGCCTGGCTGGAGCGTAAAGTGCAGGTATGTTATAGGAGTCCGCGTATCTATCACGGCATGCTTGCCAAAAGCTTCTCCTGCAATCACCTTGGCCTGCACGCGACCGTCATCGCTTTTGACGACAGGTATTCTATCACTTTTGATGTCCTGATAGCGCGGCTTTGCCATCTTGTCCTTCTTTGGCAGGTTGACCCACAGCTGAAAGCCGTGCAGCCGCCCGCCTGTCTTGGCAAATTCTTTTTCCGGCATTTCCGAGTGTATCACGCCGGCTCCGGCGGTCATCCACTGCACGTCCCCGGGCTCGAGCTTGCCAGAGTGCCCATGAGAATCCTTGTGCTCAAACCGTCCGTCAAGCAGGTACGTCACCGTCTCAAAGCCGCGATGCGGGTGGTCCGGCGCGCCCTTGGCTTCTCCGGGAGCGAGGTCCATCGGACCCATTTCGTCCAGCAGCATGAACGGGTCAAAGTCGGAAAGGAAGTGTGTCGGGAACGACCTGTGCACCACAAAGCCCTCGCCCTCTATCGTCTTGGCGCTGTTTACGACGCGGAGGACAGAGCGGGATTTTATCGAATCAATATTGTTCACGGATGAGTATTTGGTTTTGACCATGCTTAGATATGGCTGGTTAATTATTTAAATCAGGTAGCAATAACTTACTTAGCAGGTATTTTTGACAGGATCAGGTAAGCGCCGGCTGACTGGTAGATTAAAATAAAAATGAAAAAAGAAAAGAGGTTCTAGTTGGGACTTAACCTTCTTCCCAGCCCTTGCTGAACACACCGTTCTTGTGCAGAGGAACTGGCTGTCCTGCTGTGTATTCCATCGGCCTCATCCAGAAGATAGCGTGTGTTGGGCATACGCCAATGCACGCGCCGTCTGAAATGCATCTTTCTGGATAAAACACGAATGCCTTACCCCTCTTCCATCCTTCTACTGGTTTTACTCTGAGAACGTCTGGACCGAGGGCGGTGCAAATCTCTACACAGAGTGCACAGCCAATACATCTTTGCTCATCGACGTCTGGAAGTATAGCAATTGGCATCTATAATTCACTTAGTCGTCAGTATTGTTCGAAACTATTTAAACCCTATGGATGCTGCAAAACGCTGTTATAACAATCCCCTTGTTGTGTTGTGAAGAGCGTCCACTTCTGCTGATGAAAATAGAAAAGAAAGGGAAAAAGAAATCTTATTTGTTCATTCTGAGGACGTCTACTTGGCCACTGTGCAGCCAATCCTTCAGCTCTTCATGGGATGGCTTTGCATCGTGCTTGCCCTGTAGGTGAAGATGCAGAAGAACGTAGTTAACTTGGTTTAGCAACGGCTTGTTTGCCTCGTCGCCCTTGCGAGCTTTTGCCTTCAAGTCAGCTGGAACTGTTTTCCACCAGTCGTCGAATTTCCTAACCATACCACCAGTTGGCGATACCGAACTTAATAAGCGTTTTGGGTTTTTGAGCTTTGTTAAACAACGCCGTTATGTTAAAAAACGAATTCCGCTGTTAAATAATTCAGCTTCTCGACATCAATCGTTTTTTCAAGCTAAAATACAAGTGTAATCATGCTCCATGTGCTTGCCGCTCTACTATTTCGACATCGAAACAGTACCCTTAGACGAATACCGCAATGATGCGGGCGCAAGCTTTGACCCTTGCAAATCAAAGATCATTTCAATACAATATCAGATGCTTGATGGTGCGGCGAGCGCGCAGCTAGTAATTCTGAAAGAATGGGAGCCTGGCTCATCAGAAAGAGCAATAGTTGAGATGTTCAAGAAAATATTCCTTGATAATGGGATTTGGGCGTTTATTCCAGTTGGCAATAACTTGGCATTTGAATGCAAGTTCATGAAATACAAGCTTAAGCAATATTGTGGTCTTGAAGGTTTGAAGCTTGGACATAGGCCGATGATTGACCTAAAGCATGTTCTGGTAATTGCAAATAACGGATCATTCAAGGGATATCAGAGATTATTGGGAAAGTCAGGACGAGCAGCAAATATGGCTCAATGGTATTATGAAATGAACTGGCCCGCAATTGAAGAGTATATCGTGAACGAGACAACCGACTTTACAAAAACGTACTCAATATTGAATCGGGAGCTTAAACTTATCCAACTGAAACTACGCTGAGCTTCATAAACCTAAACTGTCCATTGTTTGCATGTCTAAACTTGAATGTTCAAGTCGCATGGTAGATGCTGTTATTGCTAATTCTAAAGAATACTTAACTAATAGTAGATTCTACCTTCGGTTATGGTTAACCGACCAGCACTATCATACATGGTTGGATTAAGCTTATTCATGTTATTATTATTTCCCGCTCAGCTGGCACAACAAGCTTACGCTGATACTTTTATCAAGCTTAACAAGACGAGTTGTATCTTTTTTGGTGGAAACTGGAAACGAGTTGACTACCCGCTTGATTCAAGGGAGTTCCATAGTTGCACCGTGAATAGCTTTACTCTTACTCTGGGCTTGACACTAGAAATTCCTACTGGTAATGCGCTAATACTTACTTCAGACTTTCAGAACAGTGGCAATATCATCAATAAGGGACTTATTCTAAGTCATGGCACCTTTGATAATTACAATTTCATAAGAAATACAATTCATGGTCAAATTGCTACGGGTACAACATTCACAAATATTGCTGCTAGCGGTCACTTTGTAAATCGCGGTGCAATTCTTATTCCAACTGATGGCACGTTGTATGCATTAGGCGACTTTGATAACAAGACGGGGTTCATATTGGATAACGGAGTGCTCATTGTAGATTGTGATGATACTGATATTCTATCAACGAGTATTGACCATACTCATGGGAGCATCGGCTGTGTCTAGAATCAATGCCTTATTGGGAGAAACACCCTAAGAATTACCAGTGTCGCAATTCTTGGGCTGTCAAGTGTCGGGCGATGGAAATAGTTTCAAACCATAGCCATCAGGCTTACCATCATCACCCTTTCTTAGTATGGGTTCCAACCTGTCATACCATTTGTTGATATTTTGATTAAATTTGCTTGAGACTGCGGAGGCAATACGATCAGCTATCTGCAAGAAGTTACTATCATCATCGTCCATGAATCCCAGTCCTTCACATACATGAGTTAACTGCTTGTATTGGTAGCTTTTACCAAGCCTTATCATATTTCCTTTCATAGGAGGGTCGGGTAGTTTCTTGACTGCTATCCCACCACGCAGGAACTTGCGATGAGAATAGTACAAATCCTTTATCTCCATGCTGTTATTCGCCCTATCCATGATGACAATCCCCATAGTATGATTTTCACTGAGGAAGTATTCGTATCTTTCAAGAATGAAACTATAGGGCAGATAGAAGAGGAGGCTTTTATCGTCCTTCTCCATTTTTTCCCTGTTAATAACCGCAACAATGGCAGTATTTTCAGGAGCCGCAATTATCCCCCATAACTTATCATCAAAATCACATTTTTGTTTCTCTGATAACTTTTCCCAAAGCCCATGCGCATCGTACTTGTGCCTTCGGAGGTGTTTCAGATTGATGTGCCGGTCAAGGAAAAACTCCTGCTTTAGATGCTTCAAATCATTATCTAATTTATGCCAAAATTTCAGGGGAATTATGAAACCCGCTAGAATAACGAACTTACGACTCGAATCGTAGCTTTCGTCAACATACATGATATACGTCATCGTCTGCCTATGTTGCATCATGCAGACTTGTAGAAAAACTTGATTGAAAAGGGAAAATTGGTTCTATCGAGTTATCGGGTAATGATGTTTTGGATGTGATAATGCGATTTAAGAAAAAGAAAGATGGGCTAAAGCTAAAAAATCAAGTCTCTAGCATAAGAGAACTCGGCAAAAGCTACTCTCTGCTTCATAATCAGGGCTGCATCTTTTGCAGTTACTGCTTCACAGAGCGTTTTGGCGTCTTTGCTTAGGTCATTCAACCGGTGTAATCTTTTCCTGCGCGCCACTGTATCGTCATCAAGGTTGTCAAAACTCTGTGTTTCTGCGCATACATGACAGTGTTCGGGGTGTGGTTTTGGCGCATCGTCTGTGGGTCTAGGCCACATCTTTGCCTCATCGTACCATAGAGGATAGTATTTCTTTCCCTCTTCTCTCTTGCCCCCAGTAATGTCACGATCAAAGCCTGTCAGTGTGGTCGAGACAATGTCAAAGACTTGCATCGATACATAGTACTGCGTTCCAGCTTCTAACATCATGAATGCTCTATCTTTTTGCTCCTCTTTGATACTGTTTATGTCTGCTAGGAAACGCCTGAATGCAGTTCTTGCCTTATAATCTACAGGACAGTGCAGGTCCAGGTCTTTGAATTTAATGACATTCAGTTTCGATTGTTTGTTCTCGCGTAGGTATTCTATTGCTTTGTCCATTATGTCAGAATCCTTTATCGCTTTTCTATGGAATAGCAGGTATGTCACGCGCTCTTTTTCCGCCTGGTATGCCAAAGTCTGACAGAAGTCGTTAATCTCAAGACAGCTTTTGAGATCATCCATTGTTTCAACAATGTGTACGCCGGGCAGGGATATGCGGAAGTGTTGAAGCTGATACTTTGTCAAGTCAGTTAGCATCCTATCTCTGTCTTTTCTTGCTTCTTTGCTTGAGCCAAACCAAAGATTGTTATACATTGCCTAGCGTAGCGTACGTATCGCTTTGTCATCAGGGTTCTCTAGCAGGTTCTTGTTTCGCTCAAACTGTGCAAAATATGTATGAAGTACTGGCACTGCTTCCACACGAGCCATCCGCTTATCCATTTCTGAATTAAGGATTTTTGTATATTCAAGACAGGGATCGCAAATAGGCAGGCTGTCATTGTAGAAAGTACCGTATGGGCTTCTAGGAATGGGTGCACCATCGATTGTTTTTTGTCCTTGCCGCTGCCGCTCTTCTGCTGCAAGTCTTGCAGTGTTTGGTTCAATCAATGTGGGAACATGATAAAGCCTGAGAACTGCGCCGTTTACATGCTCTAGCATGTATTTGCCCTTCTCATTGATCAGGAGCTCTAACTCATTTGGAGCTTGGGTGGTTCGCACAGCTGGGAAGACCGCGGGCGTTTCAATTACAATATCGCCTATGATAAGCCTGCCAGTACTAACGACACCATCGGAATCTGTCTTGCTGAAGGAAAGCTTGGTCATTCCCGTTCTAGCTCCTTAGCCATATGAGTATGGAACTGCTTTATAAAGTCCTGTCCATCAGCTTTTGCTATCATTATTGCACCTTTTACTCGCAAAGCTCGATATTCGTCAAGCTCCTTTTGCTGGATATAGAAAAAGTCACCATCTGCACTTTTCAGGTTTGTTATGACATAGTACAGCCCTTCCTTCGTTTTTGATTTTATGGTCAAAGCCTTTTCTTGTGAAAGTCCACGCGCAAAGTAGAACGCAGCTCCGCCCCTTGATACAGCGTATGCTTCACCACGTGCAGCCAGTTTGTCCAAGTGAACCTTGATAGTCCGTTCCGCAAAACCTGTATTGGTGGAAATCTCGTTTGCTGTGGCACCCTCTCTGTTGGCAAGCAAGATATCAAGAATGACTTTTTCATAATACCTTTCTCGGTCTTGCGGCGGCATTTTGAGCACCTTCTCTTTTCCTATCAGCTTCACATTGTCTGGGACTCTCAAAGGTGGCATTTTCAATATTTCCTCCTTCGATAAACGCCGTACTTTTTCCTACTAGTATCACTAAGAAGTGATACTATAACGACAACATTTATGTTATACATTGATGTCATACATCCTAGTTATACATGCATGTATCATATATAAAAGCCTTATCATCTTATGGATGCTTTTTCATATACTCTAGAATAGCCTTCTCTGTCTCCTCACTAACCTTCCTCGCCGAACCTGTCTTATTTACAACGTACTTGATCCAGTCCTGCCATGTCTGCTTGTCAATGTTTATAGAAGTCTTGGCCTTCTCACGACTTTTGCTCATAAAGCAAATATCAGGTATAATGGTAAATAAAGTTGGCGGTATTTACCACAAACTACTTATACCAATTCCACATATGGTAATGTGGTATAATGGTAATGGGCATAGGCTCTGCTGACAGAAGTCGTGGTACAAATGACAACTCGATCGCTCACCCTATCAAAAAAGCGGAGGAAAAAGCGAATTCCATTACCCAAGCTGAAATGGGGGCAAACAAAATTGACAGCATATGTTGCTAAAGAAAGACGATCATATTCCCAAGATTGGAAGGCTTACAATGAAGCCAAATGCTCAGAGCAATTGACATTCATGAAAATACTAACAGATATTTGCGCTACTGTAGAGCAGCCGCTGTATGAACGTGGTCGGCCGCGTTTGTCTATTGCTGATATGATTTTTGCTTCAGCACTTCGGACCTACACGGGCTTTTCATTACGCCGCTTTATGGCTTCAATGCAAAAAGCAATGGCCGAAGGTTACATCCAAACATCCTGCACATATGTGTCAATTAGCAACTTTATGAGAAAGCCAGAGTTGATGCCAATATTAGATGATCTGATAACAATAAGCAGCCTACCGCTGAGGACTGTAGAAAAGAACTTTGCCGTAGATAGCAGTGGATTTTCGACATCACGCTTTGCAAGATATTTCGATTTCAAGCATGGAAAAGACACAAAGTATCGCACTTGGATCAAGGCGCACATAATCTGCGGAGTGAAAACAGGCATTATTACAGCAGTTCAGTTGTCAGAAGAAAATCGTAATGACGTTCACTTCTTGCCTCCATTAGTTGAAAAAACAGCCAAGAGTTTTGACATTCAAGAGGTTCTTGCCGACAAGGCATATTCTAGCCGCGCCAATTATCGATTTGTTGACATGCTAGGAGCAACGCCCTTCATTCCCTTTAGAAAGAATGCAGTACAAAATGCAAATGGCTCAAACGCATGGAGAAAGATGTATCACTACTTTATGTTAAACCAAGATGATTTCATGAAACACTATCACCAACGTTCTAATTGTGAAACTGTATTTCACATGATCAAGTCCAAGTTCAAGGATAATATAAGAAGCAAAGATAAGGTAGCACAGCTGAATGAAGTACTTTTGAAGATACTTTGTCATAACATATGCGTGGTAATTCAGGAGATGCAGGAACTTGGAGTTAATCCAAAGTTTGAACAAGATATCTAATTATGATAGAGTTTGGGCGCTTATTTTTATCGTAAATACTCATTGACGCCTATATCCTCTAGGAGACTGAACAACTTGTTGAAGCATTTTCACTAACTCCTTGTTGGGCAAGGCGGATTCGAGAGTATGTACAATATCTGGGTGAACAAAAACCCTAACTGATTCAACAGTTTGCGAAAACTTCTCAACAAGCTCCTTCCATACTACTGAGTTCTGGGACATCGGATTGCATCCCATTTCAGTTACCGCATAAAGTGGATTCGGATCTGCTTGAGACCTTGGCACATCAATAAGAACCAAGGGCTTAATGTCAGCGATATTTTTTATACTCGTACCAACGAGAACGTCACGGATCTTCGATTCAAGATCTATACGCATTCGTTCGATGTCAGAATCTTGCGCTTTGATAAGATGCGTATGAATTGCTTGGGTGTCTTCCTTAGTACTATCTAGAACTAATATCCTCTTGAATAATTTTCGTTGTAAGATCATATCGATCATTACTTTACCTTCACTGTCCAGCTTATCCCTTAGCCAGCACAATAGTAGATAATCGGTGTACATGATACCTTTTCTGGCGTTCTCTACCAATTCAAAATTCGGTTTTACGTATGGAAGGGTACGTACCCAATCATAGAACTCATTTTCATCATATTTCTTCGCCGCATCGAGCCTATCAACTGCATATCTTAACATTGTCTTTATTGCTCTAATAGTATGGTGCCAATATGCAACGGTAAACATGTCAAATCTAACTGTAGCTAGTGATTCGGCTGTGACCTTTCCCTTGCTCGTCACTGCCAACGCGGGTACTATCGACTCCCCATATGCTATTGTGAGATTCCTCAACAACCATTGCTTGTCAATCCCCTCTGGAAAGGGCAAGCCGAGATGCATTCCATCTCTAAGTAAATAATCAAGTTTGTCTGCATCAATTGGTCCACTAATAATAGAGTGAAGGATTTTTCCTACAATTGAATTCGTGTCACCACATATTATCTTATTTACTTCTTCAGAATTGAGTTGCCAGTCGTTTTGGATTTGTGTAGCCATTTCCTCGGATATTATCTTGCAACTAAAAATTTCATGCTTAATATTCGAGGTTCGCCATTTGGAGCAATCCTCTAGGTCGTGAGCCATTGGATAGTACCCTAAATCATGCAGTAAAGATGCAAGCATAATTGAGTATAAGTCCTTCTTGCGAACTATTGATCTGAATAATGGATCGTTGGTGTTATACCAAAGGCTTCTAATGTATTCGCATGCATGAGCATACGTACCTAGTGCATGTTCAAATCGGGTATGCTTAGCACTAGGATATACGAAATTTATCAGACCAAGCTGACTAATTGATCCAAGTCGGTCAAAGTCAGGATGTTCTAGTATCCTGAGTAGTCTTTTGGTCAAGACGACTCTGGTTTCTTTGGCACCGAGAGAAATTACATCCGGTGCGAAGGGATTTAGCTCTGGTATCCAAGATTCAAGGCTGATCCCACTGAGTTTGAGAAGATCCTCATACATATCCTTAGAAGAGTCATATGCAAGCTCCCGCATAGCATCATGATCCAGTCCTTGGAAATGTCTATTTAACGAAGGAAGGTCGTTAGGTTTATCATCTATTGTGGGATATGCTCCTGAGTAGATCAACCGAGCCATTAGCAAGTTCAAGTATCTGTAATCGTAACTAGTCTCGACGGACTCTTGGCTTTTGCTATCAATTATTTTGCCATCCACTACAGCAAACATTGATTGTATGGTTTTTCCAAGAGCGTGCAAGTCGAATCTAAAGTCCAACTCCTTCCTTGCAATTTTAGCAGTAACTGCAGCCGGGTCAGATGATTTCACAAGTTTTTTCTTCAAAAATGGATGGGCATTTGCATCATCGAACCTAATGGCTATTATTTCCTCCTGATCTCCGTCTTTTGCACGTGCATAACCTAAGTCAGTCAACATGCCTATTGGGTGGTCATTATCCATCTTTATCAGAATGTTGTCCATCTTAATGTCACAGTGCACAATCTTGCTTTGATGCAAATACGAAAGAGCTGAAGCAATATCTGTTATAATGCTCGTAAAAGTTGCAAGACTTAGGCCTTTCTCCTTGATTGTCTGCAAGTAGCCACCTAGATCCTTTGAGGGACCAATAAACTCCATAATGTACCAAGGCAATTGTAGCCCTTCGTATTCAGTTTCTCCAGCCATAATGACCTTTACAATTCTGTCGTGATTCAAGCTGGATAACAAATCAGCTTCTTCCTTGATTATTTGTAAATTAGCTATTCGAAATGCACCACCTCGTGGTCTAGGGAATTTCATGACACTATAAATGGCATTTCCTGCCTGGCCAGCAAGATGTTTTTCCTTCAATTTGATAAGGATTCCAGAACTTCCAACTGGAAGCGGTTCAACTGTTTCAAAAGTTCCCTTGATTCCGTCAAGGGCTTTCTTTAGTGGATTGGCAAAAAGCTTTACCTCGCTATCAAACGCATCTTGTTCCTTGTATTTTTCTTTTATTTGTTCAATGATGCCTGGAAGCTCCGGTTTTGCCGCCGATTTTTCATAAATTACACTTGTGAGGGTCTCGAGTTGTTTGTAGGGCATATTCACGTATCTAATTACAAGCTGGTCGAACATACCTTTCTCAATGCCTTCCAGTGCCGCAGCATCAATTTTCGAATCTGCCCAAGATGTTATTGGTTTCTGTCGTGTTGCAAGGCGATTCACTTCGTCACTTACAGGTCCATGCTGTATAGGTCTGAATGGAGTAGGGGATTTATTATTGAAACCATGTACTTCCTGTAACATGTAGACAGTCTTTTGCAAATAAAATTCGTGTACGTTGCATAATCTTCCTTTATCCAAAGCGGTACTTGCCTGAGCTGCCTTGCAACTTTCACACTTATCGATGAAGCGCATCATATGACGAACTACGCCGTTGATTACTGATACAAGATTCATTTCAGCTAGGCGCGTATATTTGGAACCCGCAGTTTGAAGCCTAAGATCAAAGGCTTTGTTCTCAGCTTTTTGTCGTAAGACGTAATGAGGGCACCTTCCATAGTGATCTTCATCGCTATTACAATATTCTTCTATGAATCCCTTCGGCGGAATGTTGCTAATGACTTTGCACTTTCCTTCAACGAAATGGGGACACGACATTTGCCTAATTAGGCGATAAAGAATGTCATAGATAAATAATTCGGAGTTATTCTGTGACATATCCCGCAATCTGCATATGTCCAAATGACAAAAATTATCAATGCCTTCAGTTATTTTCGCCCGCCAAGGATGCTATCGTCTTGATGTCTTGAATATTGAATACAATATCACTGCTGCAAATGCACCAAAGACAATCCAATGTGTTGCATCATATATCAAATGACCAATCGGGTCTGTAATAGGGTCACGTGCATCCCAATGAACCTTGTAGAAACCTTCGTATACTTTGACATGAATTGCCCTTCCATCCCTCACCTTGATCCCATAATCAGCAGACTGCCCATCTTGATCAGCAGGTCTTTCGGTAAAGCCTGCTTCAGTAGGAAACGGTACCATCCAGTCTTCCATTCTCAGATCAGTATGTTTTGGTAATTGCAATACCATGTTAATGACCTCATTCCAATCATATGATCGCCTAGTGGGCGGATAGTAAAGTGTCATGTGTATTGCTCCCTCCAATCATTTAATCCCATGACATTGCGAATAAACTGAGCAATTCTAATGATAGTCCATCCAATAAATTTCAATAATTCAGCAATCGCAACGAAGATACCGCCTATTGATTCTAGCCATTGTAAAAATTCGGCTGCAGACTTGCGTCTTTTCCTTTCCTTTTCAAGCACTATTTGCTGTGCCATTACCTATAGCAATGGATGTCAGCTATTTAAGATTTTAGTATCATAATCATACTAATATGCTATCAAGCCCACCTTAGCCTTATACCACAATTAGGGCACTTGACAACTCCCTGCCGAAGTTCGGCTCCGCAATCAGGACATATCCACTTTCTTTTCTTTGTGGCGTCGTCAATTATTGAGGCAACGACAACTGCTCCTAGCAAAGCTATTCCAAGTCCTATTAATGCACCAAGAGCTGAACCTTCATTATCGCTTGGCATCTTCTGCTTTCCTCTTCATATCTTTAAGAAAAGACGCTATAATCCTAACAACAAGATCATTAGTGGATTTTGCCAATCCTGCTTTAACCAAGCCCTCTAATGCCGCTGCATGTTCTTCAGGAAGTCTGAGAACAAAAGACCTTTCAGCAGATTTGGCCTTTTTTACCCCCATAGTATTACTTTAGTATTACTTTATTTAAATCTCTTCTCCGTCCCTCTAGACCTTATACTATCAATTGCTTCAAAAATAAGATAGCTTAAGCTAATCTTTTTAAGCTAATACCCTGTCATGCAAAGATAGCTCATCATGTATCGCCCCGCAGCGCCTCGTATTGTCAAATGCGAAATCTGCAACAGTGAATTCAATCTTGATAAAGAAGAGTATGCTTCAATGCATGTCATCGATAAGCAGTCTGGAAGCATCAAACGACGGGGCTATTCACATCTTGTCTGTCATAATCAAAAATTGTTGGAGGAAGAATATTCCAAGTATTTCAAACTTCAGAGCGAAAATATCTAACCAATGATAAATTGGTCATTTGCAGCAGCCTCACTCGCCGCACTTTCTCAAAATACTTCCTTAATAATGCGACCATGACATGGTAGGATAAAGGAATGGTTCGTAGGATCTGGTTACTAGCATATTGTTTTGGACTGTTTACAGCTACTTTCTCAATCACAATTTTCTTTCTAGCACACTATCCATATGACTGGACCTATGCCGTTGGCGAGGCATTCGTTCAGTTATCACACAATGGTTCAGATCCATTCGAATTACGTGAACCATGGTATGCACTTGCCTTCGTCATTTTCATCCTGTCTGCAATAATAGCATTGGGAACTTTCGGAAATAATTTCATCAATTATCCTCCTAGAACTAGAGATAATAGACTACTTGAGAAGGTCTTACTTACTCTAGTTGGTTTTTCTCCTTTTATGGTATTAGGCCGCTCAGGACTATTCTTGGCTATCTTTGCCAATTCAGGACCTGAATATTGGCCAGCTGGAGTGGAGAATTTCGACTCCCTTCAGCTATTTCTTGGGATAACTGTAGAGCAACGAATTCTTAGCACAATATTATCTGTTTCATATCTTATCACAACTTTCGTTCTTGCTTATAGACTTGGGCACCTAAGTGGGATTGTAAGCGTTTTTAGCAAAATTACTTCCCCAAGATTACCAAACGCGTGGGCATCAAGGACTACAAGGGTATTGACAAAGACTGTTAATTACATGCCTGCGAATAATGATTCATCAGTTCTGACTAATCGGGTCTCTATTGGATATTGTTTGGTCTTTTTTATCGGGTTCTTTACTCTTAATCTTAGCACCATATTGAATCCCATGTTTAGTTGGAGCGGTGCCACGATAATTGCTTTGAATAAACTGATCGTCGGCATGACTCCAATATTTGATATTTTGGAAATTTGGTATGCCATTGGACTAGGCATTTACATATTAGGATCCATAAGTCTAATAGGAATCTTTCTTTTTCTGAAATTGAAGCACACCGCTAGATCGGTTTCAACTCCCATATCGAGATATGAATTTTTCCGACTTATAATAATTGGATTAAGCCCTATCTTGTTCTTGCATTCAGCGAGATTGTTAATTAATACTATTCCACAAATAGATCCAGAATATGATCGACAAATACAAAATATGATAATAAATGGAATTACTTCTTGGCACTTTCGCGCCAGCCCATTGGAGGCGCGTGCTCATACCCTCGAAATAGAGAGTGAGATAGTTATTGCGAGCTATCTGTTGCTATTATTCAGTTCTTTTGGACTAAGAGTTATTAAGAGGATTTTGGTAGTTCGAAGCAAACCGTAAAATAAGCAAATTCGATCATTTGTGCAGCAGCACTATTTTCCCCGCCGCACCTTCGACCAGCAAAAAGGTCAATTCTGCCCATAGAACATTTTTGTTAAAATAATCGGTATTCTGTTAAAAAAGTCACCTTCAAAATCGAGTTATTTAACAAAGCTGGGTTTTTGCAAACGCCGTTATATACAACCGTGACGGTTTTCGCAACGCAGTAAAAATATAGGGATTGCAAGTACGGATCTGCATGCCTTTCGCGATCCAAAAGCTGCAGAGCGCCCACCAAGCTTATCGCCAGTTCTTGGCCCGCGGCCCGCCGCTTCACCATGCCCGGTATATCTTTCCGTTTTTCGCCGGCTCTTATTTCGCCTACCGCAAGGTCGATGTGCTTCGCGTGGCGGCATTAGCAAAATCCGTTGCGGACAACCCAAGCTATGTCGACGTGGGCTGCGGCTACGGCGACTTTTTGAAAAAAATACGCGGTTACCTGCCCGGCGCGACGGGGATAGAAAAGGAAGGAGGCATTTTTTACGCGTTTCAGGTTGCAAAGCCTGACTATATCGACCTGACGCCGGTCGAAAGCTTGACGCCGGTCGACGTCGCCTTTGTCGGATGGATGGAGCCGGGGCAGGATTTCAGGAGGTTTGTTGCAAAGAGTGCGAAATGTGTGATCACCACTTTTGACGCAGGCGGCCAGTGCGGCATCAACGGGGGGTGCGAGTACGACGAGTTTGGATTTGAGAGGGTCGCGTGGTGGAGAACGCCATCTTGGATAGACATCAACGCAGAGCTCATGAACCGCTACTACACGCCTGGGCTTGATCCTGCAAAAAAGGAACAGCTAGCCAAGCTTCGCACGGCGCACAACTTTTGGTACGTTTACGCCAAGCCGGAAATTGCAGGCAGGGTAAAATCAGCTTTGCAGTCGTGGCTTGAAAAGGAGGAACCCGGCCAGAGGTTTGACTTTGAAGACGTGCTTGACGAATGCGGCTTTCGCTACATGGAGGAGCTGCCCGCCCTGACAAACAGCAAAAAGCTGTGGGAAGCAAGGTTTGACTGATGCCGTTCAACCTCGACGATCTGCAAAAGGCAAGGCAGGCTCTGGCGCAGTTCCGGGCAAATGCAAAATCTCCGCACCACGAGCGCTACAGCTTTCCATTCTTTAGGGGGACGTACTTTGCCTACCGCAAGGTCGATGTATTGCGAGTTGCCGCAATCGCCAAGTCAATAGCGCCAAGCCCGAGCTACCTTGATGTCGGCTGCGGCTACGGCGACTTTTTGAAAAGAATCAGGGAGTTCCTTCCAGACGCGCAGGGCATCGAAAAGGACGCGGGGATTTTCTACGGCCTTGGCACGGAAAAGCCTGACTATATCACGGTATCTGACGCGCACTGGATAGACAGGAAGTACGACCTGATCTTTGTCGGGTGGATGGAGCCGGGACAGGACTTTCGCGATGCGGTGGCGAAAAGCACAGATGTCATTGTCACGACGCTTGATCAGGGGATCAGCCTGGCCGCAGAATTTGACGGCCATGGCTTTGAGAAAGTTGCATGGTGGAGGACTCCCTCATGGGAGGATGTCAACACCGAGGTCATGAACAGGCATTACACAAAGATGCCGGAGGACAAGCGCGGGAGACTAGCCAAGTTGAGAGGCGCGCACAACCTCTGGTACGTGTATTGCAGGCCGCACAAGAGCAATGCTATCAGGGAAGCAATCAAAAAGCAGGTTGAAAAAGAGCCGGCAGGCCGCTACGATTTTGAATACGTGCTTGACGAATGCGGCTACCAATATTTGCAAAAGCTGGAAAACCCTGCTGCGCCGGAACCGCTCTGGCAGGTGCAGTGGAATTAGCAAGATTTAAAGCGCTTATGGATTGAGTTTTAACAGTAAAACAAATTGAAAGTAAAGGTTATGGGAGCGGCCAAAGAGGTCGGCCGCTCAGCGTTTCTAGTAAATTGCGACCACACAAACATACTCATGGACTATGGCGTCCTGCTAAAGAGGGAGCCGATATTCCCTATGCACATCAAGCCAAAAGAAGTTGATGCCGTAGTTATCACGCACGCGCACCTTGATCATTCCGGCTTTGTACCGTCACTTTATCTGTCTGGGTCGACAGACATCCCGGCGCTTGGGACTCTTCCCACTTTTGAGCTGTCCGAGCTCTTGATTGAAGATATGATAAAGCTGTCCGGGTTCTACCTGCCCTTTGAGTATCTCGATCTTATGACGATGCTAAAGAGCTCAAAGCACCTGCAGTACAGAGAGCCGTACATGGTAAACGACGCCAAGGTGACTCTGCACGAGTCGGGGCACGTGGTGGGCGGCGGGACTGTCATTGTAGAGCACGATGGCAAGAAGGTGTTCTACACCGGCGACATCAACACCCGCGGGTCAAAGCTTTTGCGCCCGGCGGATCTCGACTTTGGCGAAATAGACATGATGATAATAGAGAGCACGTACTCCCAGAACGAGCAGCAGCCCCGCGAAGAGGCTGAAAAGGATTTGATAGCGTTTGCAAACGAGGTGATAGAGCGCGGGGGCACGCTTTTCATCCCGTCGTTTTCTGTAGAGCGCGCGCAGGAAATTGCCTGCGTTCTCAAGGCTTACAACTTCAAGCACAAGATAGTGATGGACGGCATGGCGCTCAAGGCCAACCAGATAATGGGCAGCCACCCGGCCTACCTCCGGGATCCCGAGCTGTTCAGAAAGGCGGTTGGAGAGGCGGAATGGATTCAAGGATGGAGCAGGAGGCGCAAGGTGGTAAATGAGCCGTGTGCCATAATCTCGCCGGCAGGAATGTTAGTCGGGGGCTCTGCCATTTTCTACACGCAGCAGATAGCAGACAGCGACAAGAACGGCATCGCGCTTGTTTCGTACCAGGGAGAAGGGACGCCGGGTAGGATGCTCCTTGACAAAAAGATGGCCAACATCGACGGCAAGATAAAGAAGTGCTACGCGGATGTCAAACGCTTCGAGTTCTCCGGGCACAACAGCAGGCATGAATTGTTTGAGATACTCGATCGCATCAAGGGCAACCCGAAGGTGCTCACGGTGCACGGCGACGGACCCTCATGCGTGAAGTTTGCCGAGGAAATCAAAGAGAAATATGGCTATGACGCGCGCGCTCCTGACCAGGGAGAAATAGTGGACGTTTGATAGTAAAGAACACTGACCCTTACAAGATGAAAAAATGCGTGTCATGTAAGCGCGACATTGCCCTCAACGAGAAATATTTCACCTACCCGCTGTCGCTGCAGCAGGTCTGCCTAGAGTGCGCCGAGAAAGAGATACCGAAAACCATCGAGTTACTGCAGAAGGACCTTGAGAAGATAAAACAGGGCTAGGCGCCGCTGATCGGCGCATTCTCGATGGTGCCGACCTTGCTTCCGGGGTTGACGTAGGTATAGCCGTTCTTTGTGACGACCTTGCCGTGGACGGTCCCAAAGACCTCGACGTCGCCAGCCTCATTCTCGAGGTTGCCGCGGACGATGCCGAGCATCCTGCACGTCCCCTTGCGCACGTAGAGGTTGCCAAGGACCTTGCCCTTGAGCTCGAGGTGGCCATTGTTGAGTATGACATCGCCTACAACTTCTGCAAGCATTAGGGTGTCCTCAAAGACGGTAACTGAGCCCATGCGCTTTCCGTCCACTATCTTCATTCTACGCCATTACCGTGGCATGCAACCACATTAGCGCACGAGTACATCTTGTTGCACCAACGTGTAAAATTATGCTGTCCTTTCCCTTTTGACCCAGACAGTACGCCCTTTATGGTCCATCAGCTCTACAGAGCGGTCAAGCAGCTTTTTCCGGAGCTCGTCGGCTTCTTTGAATTTTTTCTCTGCCCGCAGCCTGTTACGATCTGCCACCAGTCCTTCGATCTCTTGCCTTTCCCCGTCATCAGGCTCGATGACCCTGAGCCCAAGGATGTCCATTATTTTGTCAAAAGCAGGCAGCGCGGCATCAGCCATGTCCTTTGTCAGCTTGTCGCTTGCGGCATACTGGTTTATCCTTGTCACAAGCTTCAGGAACTCGGTCAGCGCAAGTGAAGTGTTCATGTCCTCGTCCATCGCGGCTCCAAAAGCTTTCAGTGATTCATCGCATGTCTTGCGGATGCTGTCGACTTCGCCTCCGCTGCCGGATGCAGAGCGCAGCTCGTATGCGCATGTCTCTATCTGGCGCCACCTCTGCACCGATTCTTTCAGCAGGTCATCGGTGTAGTCAAGTGGCTTAGCGTAGTGCACCGACAGGCAGTAGAGCCGAAGAGAGTTCATGCCCCAGCTCTTTAACGCCTGCTCGATAGTCACAATGTTGCCAAGCGACTTGCTCATCTTTTGCGAATTTATTGTCACCATACCGGAATGCATCCACACCTTTGCAAACTGCTTGCCCGTGTAGGATTCCGACTGCGCTATCTCGTTTTCGTGGTGCGGAAACACCAGATCATGGCCGCCTCCGTGGAGCTCAAACGTGTCGCCCAGATATTTCAGCGACATGGCAGAGCACTCGATGTGCCAGCCCGGCCTCCCCTTGCCCCACGGGCTATTCCACGCCGGGTCTTCGAATGAAAACTTCCACAGCGCAAAGTCAAGCGGGTCCTCCTTTGACTGGTCAACTTCGATCCTTGCGCCTGACTCCAGCTCTTCCACGGGCTTTCTTGACAGCTTGCCGTACCCCGGGAAAGACTTGACCCGGAAGTAGACGCCATTGAGCGTGAGGTAGGCGTGACCTTTGTCGATCAAGCCTTTGATGAGCTGGATCATTTCATCGATGTGCTCTGTAGCCTTTGGATGGTAGTCAGCGGGCAGCACGTTCAGCCCGCCAAAATCCCGGAAATAACTGTCGATGTATTTTTTTGAAATTTCTTCTGCCTTTTTGCCTTCCGCCTTTGCCCTGTTGATTATCTTGTCGTCAACGTCTGTAAAGTTCTGGACAAAGACAACCTTGTAGCCTTTTGACATCAGGTACCGCCGGAGGACGTCAAAGACAATGACAGTCCTTGCATGGCCGATGTGCGAATTGTCATAGACCGTGACCCCGCAGACGTAGATCCTGACGGTGCTGTCTTGCGGCTGCAATTCGTCGATCTGCCGGGTGAGCGTGTTGTATAATTTCACGGCCGGTATGGAAGCAGGTTTGCCCGGTATTTTACCTTTAGACTTCGATATAGATGTCGTTTCCCTTGACGTCCACCTTGTAGGTGGTCAGCTTCACTCCTTCAAGGTAGTCCAAAAGCTCGCCGGTCCTGATGTTGTAGTGCCACGAATGGAGCGGGCACTCGACGACCTCGCCGTCTATCTTGCCGGGTGCAAGCGAGCCGTCCTGGTGGCGGCAGAGCGCCTCAATCGCGTAGTACTTGCCCTTTGCGTAAAAGAGGGCAACCCTCGTGCCGTTGATGTTGAGCTCCTTACCGCCGTTTTCCTTTATTTCGCCCCGCTGGGCGACCTTCATGAGTGCCAATCACCCTGCTGTAAGAAATCTGGTTATAAAATGCTTATCCGGGAATTTATAGAGCAATATTCCGCCACACCTAAATATCGCTCAGGGGTCCATATCGCCCGTCGGTTCTATGACGTCTTCGTACAAGCTCATGATGGCAGGCGTTCTGGCGCTTATCATAATCGGCGCAGCCATGGCGTACTATGGGTACGATAGAGCCATCTATCCTGTTGACAGCGCGCTAGGCTACCTCAACAGGGCCGAGACCGCCCAGACTCCTGAAGAGCTGGCAAGCTACGTCGCAAAGGCCCAGAGAGAACTGCCAGATAGCGGCAACCCAGTGTGGTCGTTCCCCACTGCAAGGACTGACTTTGGCCTCATCCAGAAGGAGCTCAACAGCATACTCTCACGCGCCAACTCGATATCGTCGCTAGAGCAGTACAGCACAGAGTACAACACCGGCATGACAGACATGCACCTGTCGCTCAAGGCGATACAGGAAGACCTCATCGACGCGATGCCGTACCTCTACGTTAGCACCACCAACATCATGTTCAGCATTGTGTGGATTGCTGTCATACTGGGATTGTTTGCGATCATGAGAAGGGGCAGGGCAAAGTTCAGAGAAGAGTACGAGAACCAGTAGCTTTTATTGCATGTGCGAAGATGCTCCATTTGTGGCCGGCAAAATAGCTGATGCAAAGCTTGCCAGCAGTGGCAGACTGTCTTTTGAGTGGGCGCAGGCGCGCATGGCGATAGTTGAAAAGATAAGGGCAAAAAACGAGCGCGGCCTGCCGCTTGCAGGATTGCGTATTGGGTTTTGCCTGCACATCACAAAAGAGACGTCCGTCTTGGTCATGGCTGCAAAGACTCTGGGCGCGGATGTTGCCATTTGCGCTGCAAACCCGCTGTCGGCACAGGACGACATTGCAGCATTTCTCTATGAAAAAGGCGTGGATGTGTACGCGTGGCGTGGCGAAACAAAATCAGAATACGAACAATGCATCAAGCAAGTCATTTCTTTCAAGCCGGCGATAGTTACAGACGACGGAGGCGACCTGCATGTCGCTGCCCACAGAGCCAGAGCAAAAAGCATTGTCGGCGGCACGGAGGAAACAACCTCTGGCGTCAAGAGGCTGGCTGTGATGGAAAAGCAGGGCAGGCTGATGTATCCTGTCATTGCAGTAAACAATGCCCGCACGAAATACCTGTTTGACAACCGGCACGGCACCGGCCAGAGCACGCTTGATGGCATCTTGCGGGCGACTGACGTTTTTCTGCCCGGCAAGCGCGTAATAGTGTGCGGCTATGGCTGGGTCGGCAAGGGGGTGGCCTCGCGCGCAAGGGGCATGGGCGCAATCGTGACAGTGACCGAGGTTGACCCAGTCAGGGCACTTGAAGCCAAGATGGACGGCTTTGAGGTGACTGCGTTATCTGACGCTTCTGCCTACGGCGACATATTTGTGACCTGTACCGGCCAAACGGGCGTGATAAGGAAGGAGCATTTTGCAAAAATGAAGGACGGCGCGATTCTTGCAAACGCCGGCCACTTTGACGTCGAAATTGACGCAGATTATCTGTATAATGCAAGCAGGCCGGCCAAAGTGCGGCCAAACGTCGAGCGCTTCAGCATCAGCGGGAAAAAGCTGTTCCTGCTGTCGGAAGGAAGGGTGGTCAACCTAGTCGCTGCAGAAGGGCACCCGCCGGAAGTGATGGCGCTGTCGTTTGCAAACCAGCTCTTGTCCATCTTGCATGTTGCCAAGAACCATTACAAGATGGAACCAAGGGTGCACGCAGTGCCGGAAAAAATAGATAATGACGTTGCAAGATATGCGCTTGGCGCAATGGGCGTCAGGATAGACTCTATCACAAAAGAGCAAAGGCGCTATCGGGATTCGAGTTAGGTTAAAATGCAGAGCTTGGAGTGAAACTGTGATGCCGGATAGTAAAAGCGCGGTGATCACCAGCGCTCTACCCTATGCAAATGGCGAAATACACTTAGGGCATATCGCCTCAACCTACCTGCCGGCAGACATTTTCACCCGCTTTTTGAGGCTCAACGGCAGAAAAGCCTACCACATCTGCGCGACTGACGACTTTGGCACTCCAATCCTGATAAAGGCAGAGAAGGAGAAAAAGAGCCCCGAAGAATATGTCGCCATATGGAACCGGCGCGACCATGAAGATTTCAGCTCGCTTGGCATTTCATTCGACCTCTTTTACAAGACAAGCTCTATCGAAAACGTCGAGTTTGTCCAGCGCGTCTTCAAGCAGCTGCAGGAAAACGGCCACATCTACGACCAGAATGTTATTCAATTTTATTGCACCTACGACGACAAGTTCCTGCCAGACAGGTACGTGATTGGCAAGTGTCCCTACTGCGGCGCTGAAAACCAATATTCTGATTTGTGCGAAAAGTGCGGGCGCGTCCCGGACCAGATACTCGATCCAAAGTGCGCGATATGCGGCAGGCCACCAGTCAAAAAGGAGAGCAAGCACTACTTTTTCCGGCTGTCAGGGTTTTCGCAGCAGCTGAAAGAGTGGCTGTCTTCAAACCCGCACCTGCAGCCAGAAGTCAAGAACTATATCATCAACTGGATCAATGAAGGCTTGCAGGACTGGGACATCACACGCGACCTGTCATGGGGGGTGCCTATCCCGCTAGACGAGGCAAGGGGCAAGGTGTTCTACGGCTGGTTTGACAACCACCTCTGCTACATTTCAACTCTGGTAAAGCTGGTCAAGGACAAGGGAGGCGACGCCAAGAAATTCTGGAACGAGTCAGAGGTCTACCACTTTATTGGCAAGGACATCGTCTACCATCATTACCTTTTCCTGCCTGCGATGAGGATGGGCATAAACAACGAGTACAAGCTGCCAGACTATCTGCCTACTCGAGGCCACCTGATGCTCCAGAACCAGAAAATATCAAAGAGCAGGAACTGGTACATCGGGCTCCGCGATTTCACTTCCGCGTTCAATCCCGACTATTTGCGGTTCTATATCGCATCTGTGGTGACATATTCGCAGGACGACTTGAACTTTGACTGGGACGCGTTTTCTGAAAAGATAAACAACGAGCTCATCGCGAATATCGGCAACTTTGTAAACAGGGCGCTTTCATTCACGCAAAAGACATTCGGCGGCAGGGTGCCCGAGCCTGCAAATGTTGACGGAGCCCTTGCAAAAGAGCTTGCTAACACGGTGGATGAAGTGGGCTACTTGCTGGCAAGCAACCAGATAGACAGGGCGCTCAAGAGGATCCTGAAATACAGCACGTACATGAACCAGTATTTCCAAACAAATGCGCCGTGGGCAAACAAGGAAACTGCAAACACTACACTGTACATGTCTGTCAACGCGGTGCGATCATTGGCGATAATGCTAGAGCCGTTCATCCCATTTTCAGCTGAAAAAATATGGAATCAGCTGAAACTCGGCGGCAGCGTGCACGAGCAATCTTGGCAATCGGCAAAGGATGCAAAGGCGGTTTCGCCGGGCCGCGAGCTTGGCAAGGTTGAGCCGATATTTCGTAAGATAGAAGCAAAGGAAATAGAGCAGTGGAAGAATAAGCTAGGTAAACCATGACTAGCCGAGGTCTGATGACAGGCCGGTTCCAGCCGTTCCATGCCGGCCACCTTGTACTCGCAAGGCAGATTCTGGGAGAATGCGACGAATTGATCATAGCCATCGGCAGCGCGCAGTTCAACTTTATCGAAAAAGACCCGTTCACCGCCGGCGAGCGGGTGCTGATGATACATCAAGCCCTGAAGGAAGCTGGAATCGATCTCTCCAGATGCTACATAATCCCCCTTGCAAACGACGAGAACAATGCAAGGTGGATCGCGTAACTGAAGTCTATGGTCCCGCCCTTTGATGTATTATATTCAGGCAACGAGTTTGTCAGGCACCTTGCACTCTCTCAGGACGCCGGCATTAAAGTCAATAGCCCAAAGTTTTCCAAAAAGCAGGAATACAATGGGACAAACATACGCCGCCTCATCGTGGCCGGCGGGCAGTGGAAGCATCTTGTCCCGCCTGCAGTTGCAAAAGCGATAGAGCAGGTCAGTGGAGTCGAGAGGATGAAGGTGCTGGCAGGCTCTGACAGCAACCCGCAAAAGTGGTGAAAATGGGAAGAGGCTTGAGAGCGTGCCCAATCTGCCCCTCCTGCGGCTCGAGAAAGTTCAGGATGATAGAAAACTCGGAGAAGCAGGTTATAGTCGAGTGCATCTCGTGCTCCAAGAGGCTGTCGATTTAGTTCACTGGTTTTGTAAAAAATTTTCAAGTTATCGCCTTAATCCCGTTTTGGCTTACAAAAGCCAGCAATGGCCGAGGAACTTATCGCCTACCTGCCACTGATGAGTGCGCTTTTCAGCTCAGCAGGCATCTCGTTTGTCTTCAAGGACTACATCGCGGACCTCGTTGCCACGATGGTCATCAAGAGGACAAGGGACATCAAGGTGGGCAACAGGATCAAAATAACTTCAGTCGGCTCGAGCACCAAGGGAGACATCATGGAAATCGGGATGTTAAGGACTACAGTGATGGAGGTGGGCGACGGCGAGCGCTTGCCCTCGGTGAGGACAGGCAGGCTGATCAAGGTGCCAAACTACATGCTCATCAACAACCCTGTCATGATATACGGCGACACGATAATCGACGAGGTGGTTGCCTATGTCCCAAGGCCATATCCCAATTCTCAATTGCTTGAGGACAGCATGAGGCAGGCCATAGTCAACAACGGCCATGGGCTCATCGAGGTAGGGCTGTACCAGAAAGAGGACAGGCTTGTGATCCATGGAGTGTTTGAGGTGAAGACGAGCGAGATGGCCGATGAGCGAAGCAAGATACTGAAAGAGTTCCTCATAAGGAGCAAGCAGATCGGAGTCGAGCTCACATCGATAAAGGAATCTGCAGCAAGCGCGCCCCAGGCAGCTAAAGTCCTGGTCGATCCAAAAGTTGCTTTGCCGTTTCCGAACATGGAGAGGCACGCAGACTAGACAATCACCTGAACGGGTTTGGCAGCTGCGGCAGCCTGAATTTTTCACTAAAATTCCCAAAGACACCCGAGCCTTCGGCAAGCAGGTTCTTTGCGGCAGCGGTGACGGTTTCCTGCGGCGGGTCGGCAATTCCGTATATTGGCTGGTTGCCAAAGTGAGTGCCTGCTTGCTGTCCAAGGGTTATGTTGACTGCGCGCAATTTCGGCAACGAAATTGTGGCGTCAACGCCGGACCACTTGCCAGTGTTGTTCATCCCTACGTCAAGCCTGCCCTTTATCACGGCCGTGCCGTTATCCTCCACCGTCACCTTGGCGGCTGTCAGGTTTGCCAGCTGGATCGTGTGGTAGCCCGTGCCGTTGGCGTTTATCATCGTGAGGTTTGCGCTAAAGGCAGTGACGTTTCCATCCTGCACATCAAGGTTCCACCTGCCTGTCACTATTGCCGGCCCTGATTGCACAAAAGACCCTATCGAGCCGGCGGCAGAAAAGGTATCGCTCTGAAACACGTTGTTGCTTGCAGTCATGATCTCGTTTCCGGGGTTCAATGACGCGCGCACTGACGGTGCGTACATCAAGCCCAACAAGAGCGCACCCATCACCGGCACCAAAAGCAGAGCGGCCGAGACCATGTTCATGTAAACGAAAGTGCCGGAAGCAATTTAAGGAGACGCAAGCCAGCCTATGCAAGACTTTCCAGTGAAATTGTTACTAAAAGCCGCTGTAGATCAGAGTCTCCACCGGGTGCCGGTGGGTCGCGTCTTCCTCCCTGCCGCACCTGTCGCACAGCCACGAAGTGTCCTCCCTGCATATCGCGCAGATGGACAGTGGCTTGAGCGTTCCGCCACAGCCCCTGCACGACCCCCTGTTGTACACATGAAATATTTCGGGCGCGGATTATAAGAGCAACCCGCGGTATGCGTATTAGTATGATTGCAAATGAAAAAACAATTCAAAACAATAGATGAATACATCAATACCTTTCCAGAAGATGTCCAGAGCATTCTAGAAAGAATGAGGCAAACTATACGAAAAGCCGCGCCTGAAGCTGTAGAGGCAATCAGCTACCAAATACCGACATTCAAACTGAATGGCAGGAATTTAGCACACTTTGCAGCATACAAAAACCATATCGGGTTTTATCCGACATCCTCTGGCATTAAAGCATTCAAGAAGGAATTATCGTCGTACAAATTGTCAACAGGTTCTGTGCAATTTCCCCTGGACCAGCCAGTTCCATACGATTTAGTAAAAAAGATTGTTATATTTCGTGTGAAGGAAAATTTGAAGGAAAAGAAATAAGCACGTCTCTTAGTTGCTGAAAAACCCTTGAAAAGCCTATATCCTAAAGCAATC
>Ga0070741_10006101_pt1 | contig 26139 bp, 28 predicted proteins | sample Coa_R1_4_FD_66440 | JGI IMG/M metagenome (GOLD analysis project Ga0070741, IMG submission 66440) | Surface soil microbial communities from Centralia Pennsylvania, which are recovering from an underground coalmine fire - Coalmine... | ecosystem: Environmental > Terrestrial > Soil > Unclassified ... | reverse complement strand
CGCTCTGCCATTTCGGGCGTGAAATCTTCCATTGCCTTGGCGAACGCTTCAAAATTCTCGGTGCGCTCACGAATGAATGTCTCATTGTGAAGCTTTTCTTGAATGATGACGTTCGCCATCGCGGAAAAGAGGGGAACGTCGGTGCCGGGACGCTGCTGCAACCACAAGGCGGCAAAGTTGACCATCTCGACTCGGCGCGGGTCGGCAATGATTAATTTCGTGCCGTAATGCATTGCGGCGTCTTTGAATTGCAGTGCGATGATGGGATGTGATTCGGCGGTGTTCGAGCCGGTGATAATGGCTACATCGCAATCGTAAATATCGCTCGCGCTGTTGGACATGGCGGATGAACCGATGGCAAGCTGCAAGGCGACGACGGAACTGGCATGGCACAAGCGCGTACAGTGGTCAATGTTGTTGGTGCCAATGACGGCGCGAAACATTTTTTGAAGCGCATAATTGTCCTCATTCGTCGCTTTGGCGCAGCAAAACACGGCAGTCGCGTCAGGGCCATAGCGCGTCACAATATCCGCAAAACGCGAGGTCACGAGTTCAATCGCTTCGTCCCACGATGCTTCACGCCAATCGTCCAAGCGCGCGGGCGTGCGATGCCCCGGCGTTTGTGGAGTTTTACGAATAAGCGGCTTGAGCACGCGTTCAGGATGATAAATAAAGTCCCAACCAAAACGCCCCTTGACGCACAAATTGCCTTTGCTCACAATATCGTTATAGGGCGTGGTGACATGGGAAATTTGATTCCCACTAATGTGCAGGTCGAGACGGCAGCCGACCCCGCAAAACGGGCAGGTCGTGGCAACTATTTTTTCATTTCGCAGCATGACGATTCGTTCTCCATTTTACAACATCCCGCGCGTGCTCGCGCAAATGGCTGGATACATCGCCGCGCAGAACGGTAGCAAGGCGTACCGTTCGGGTTTCTTGCCGAGCCCAAGGGGAAGGGAATTTTTCTTGAAGCTGTTCGTCGGTGATGCCAGCCATTTCATTCAACAAGTCCTTGTACGAATGTTCAAACGATTTGCGCGCATCTTTTAGTGCGATCTTTTTGTTGCGCGCGGCTTCACGTTTGTTAAATTGATACCAATTGCGAGCGCGCATCGAAGCCAGTTTCTTGCGTTTTTTGACGGCACGTAGATGTCGCGCGTTCAGGTCAAGATAAGCCGCGAGATGCGCGAGGACATCTTTCAGTGTCCAGCCGCGCGAAATTTCGGCAGTCAAATAATCTTGGTCATCGAGACCCGCGACGGCTTCATCCCACTGTTGGCGGGCGTTTTGAATTTCTTGCGTGAGAGTTTCGCGGGAATTGTTTGCCATTTGTCCGGCGGTTTCGCCGATGTAGGGCAATTTTGTAAAATTGCCCTACATGCCGTACTTTTCGCGCCACCGTTTCACTTCGCGGGCGTGCGCGGCGATGTGCGTTGCTTCTTCGCGCAGAATCGAGGCGAGGGATGCTTTGTAATTTGAATTTGTCCAGGCACTTTTGTATATTTTGCTCAAATCAGCATCTGTTAATTTTTCAATGCGCGGAATCAACTTGAGACGCGCATCCTCTAACTGAATCCACAATTGTTCCAATGGGATTTTTCTATAACGCGCGGCTTCGCGACGATTGAAATAGGAATATGACGGTGCGCGCGGCGAAGAAAGCCACCCGCGCTTTTTGATTGAATTCAGATGGCGCACCATCAATAGCTGATATGCCAGCAAATGCCCGACCACATCTTTCAAATTCCACTGCTTGCTGATGCTTGGCTCATCGTACGCGGTATCGGGCAGACCCGCGACCGCATCATTCCACTCTTGCCAGCTCGCTGCATAACGGCTGATTAGGTTTTCGACGCGCTTGCGGCTTCTGGAGTCTGTGCGTTTAGCCATGTCTCGATTTCGCGGCGATGCGCTTCACCATTTATTGCTCGGTCACAGTGATTACACCTGCCATATCCACGCCGCCTTTGTCGCCGTGATATTCGCAATGATAAGGAAAGTTGCCAGCGGTATCAAAAGTGAATGAGAAAGTTTGTCCAGCGTCAATATCTTTGGAATTGAACGCGCCATTGTCATCCGTCGCGGTGTGCTTGGCATTGTCTTTGTTCACAAAGACGACGGTTGTGCCTTTTTTGACCTGTAAATTTTTTGGTTGGAATCGAAAGTCCTGCATGTTGACTGTGACCGTGCCGCTTTGCTGTGTCGCACTGGCGATAGGCGTGAGCGTTGTATTCAATTTCAAGAGCTGAACGATTTCGGGAATGCTGTCGTTGTTGCCTTTGGCTACTTGATTCGCAAGGCGGTCAATATTGTGAATTTGCGGAAGCACGACTTTGTAATCATTCGTCGCCATGACGGTTCGGGAATTGTCCAGAATCGTGAGTAAATCGGTTCGAACGGTGTCGGCAGCTTTCGCGGCGCGTTCTTGGTTCGCGGCAGCGGCTTCGTCGTGTACGATTTGCAAATAATTCAACAGCCCTTGTCCATCGCCGGGGTCTTCGACAATTCCATCTTTGTCTAAATCGCCATAGTCGGTGCTGCTCTTGCCAACAAGCAGATTGATGATGTGCTCGGTGTGCCGACGCACGGCGGGACTGCTGGCGCGCTGTGCCGCGTTATTGAGTTCGTTAGTGTGAATGAGGAGAGTGTCCACTTGGTATTGTAAAGGTGCATTCGTAAATGATTGTGATGCCGACGCGGGCGCGGGTGCTATATAACTAAAATAATAAATACCGATGCCAAGTAGAACCACGATTGTCCACAAAGCAAGCAGGGAGCGCATGACGGGTTTTAGTTTCCGGATGCGCCAAGGAATAATGCGGAAGCGTTCCGTAAAGACGAGATACAACCCAAGACCTTCGGCAATCGTGCCGAGTATGGCGTGAACAATCATCAATATGCTGACGTTGTCGGTTATATTTCCGCTCCGAATGACATAGCGGTAAAAGCTCGGAACCATGATGGACAGAATCAGCACCAAATTCAAAAGCACCATCGTCGTCTGAATGTTGGCGTGCTGCGGGCGAAATTTGCGCTTGCGGGCATAGTAAAAGCCAATGTACAAGCCGATAAGAATGAGAATTTCAGCGACGAGGTTGACATTGGCAGCGCCGCGCGTGCCGAGAATCGCTTGCATGGGAAAAGCCTCCGGCGATGATGTTACGATTTAGCTCTTTTCGCGTCGTTCGAGATTGCTTACACGCACAAGCTGTTTTAAATCAAAACCCTGCTCCAACCATGCCGCGCGTTTGCCCTTGAGCGCGCCGGTGGGACAGGCCTGAACACAATTGCCGCAATAGACGCACGTGGATTCAGGAATCGGGACGGCTTCGAATGTCGAAATGTGCGAACCAAAGCCGCGTGCCGCGCGATGAATGGCGAACGTCCACTGGACATCTTCGCCGCACGCCTGTACGCAGCGCCAGCACATAATGCACTTGGAATAATCACGTACATAAAATGGATTGTCGTCGAAAAGCGGGAACTCGCGGCGACGCGTGTTCTCCCCGTAACGGTTCGCGTCAGCGCCGTATTTGTCAGAATAGTGCTGCAACTCGGGCGCATCACTCAAGTCAACGCTGCTCTGTAACATTTCCATCAAGACGCGTCGCGCCAATTGGACGCGCGGCGAATCGGTTTTGACCACCATCCCGTTTTCTGCCACGCGTGAGCACGACTGGACGAGCACGCGCGATTTTTCCACTTCGACCACGCACACGCGGCACAGCGATGGCGGCGTGAAATGGGGATGATAACAAACAGTGGGAATTTCTTTTCGCAACAGGTTGGCGGCTTGGAGAATCGTCGTGCCTTGCGGCACGGTTACGCTTTGACCGTCAATGGTCAATGTCACATCACTCATGGGTAGCTCCGCTTTCGTTGGGAGGCTGGTAGGGGCGAGGCATTGCACCAACTCGAATTCGATTGAAATTATTTACCATTGGTCAATGGGCTTTGGCAAAGTAGCATTCTTGAGCAATGCCTCGCCCCTACTCGCGGACATTTTAACAAAAAAGGCACAGGGCGTCTATTAGAAAACAAGCGACCCGTTTTATTGAAACGGGTCGCTTGTTTTACAAGTCGAGCACCCACAAATCATTCACCGCGCCGTTTGCGGTATTGCCTCCAAAGAGATAGACACGATGGTTGACCGCATCATACACCGCATCGGGGCTTGATCGCCCGCTTGGTCCGGTGACCGCGATTTTTTCCCACATATTTTTGTCTGGATAATACACCCACAAATCGTCGAGAGTGCCGCCGCCTTTGCCGCCAAAGAGGATAAGGCGATTGGCTTGGTCATCATAGACGAGCGCGGGATTTTCGCGGGCGGAAGGCATGCCGCCGGGCGCTTGGATTTGAGTCCATTTGCCGGTCTTGTCGAGCGCCCACAAATCGCCTTGCGGACAAGGACCAAAGCCCGACGAGCAGCCGCCAAAGAGATAAAGCGTATCGGATGCAGGTGCGAAAGCGGTTTCGAGTAAGCAGCGTTTGAGGGGGCGGGTGCCTTGCGGCGTAATGTTGCTCCATTGATTCGTGTTCAAATCAAGCGCCCACGTGTCATCGTGTCGTCCATCTTTCGCAAAGCCGTGCGAGACGATGAGGCGGTCACTGATTGTATCGAGCGCGACGCCGTGCCCGTAGCGAATATCCGGTTTCGCACCATCGGTTTTTACTTCTTGCCATGTCTCTTTGATGGTATCGAACGCCCATGTATCGTTATAGAAATCTTTATTTTGTCCGCCAAAGAGATAGACCATTTTGCGTTTAGGGTCATACACGGAAGCCAGACCAAAACGCGGCGATGGACCCGGCGTGTTGACCTGACGCCATGCGCCCGTTTTCAAATCGTAAATCCATGTATCCCCAAATGTTTTGTCCGTTGTGCGTCCGCCAAAGAGAACGATGCGCTGCTGCGCGGAATCGTAGGCAAGCGCGTGGTCATAGCGGGCATCGGGCGCATTGCTCGTATTGATTTGTTGCCACGCAAATTTTTCCATCATCATTGCCGCGTCGGTAGGATGCGCCATGGCGTCCGGCGTTTCCTTCATCATTGCTTCGGTTGGATGTGCCATGACATTGGGCGTTTTCTCCATCATCGCGGCATCGGTTGGCTTGGTCATCGTATCGGGCGTTTTTTCCATCACCATGGCATCAGTGGGCTTGGTCATTGCGTCCGGTGTTTTTCCCATCATGGCTTCGGGTGTTGCGGTGGGGGCAGCCGACGCGCAGGCAGAGAGGACGAATACTGCGAACGCGCATAAAAGCGTGAACGCGGGGATTTTGTAAAGCATGATACTCCTCCTTTTAAGGGTGTACAAGGAGGAGTATCGCGGGTGGGGCTTACGTTACGGTAAAGGAGAGATTACGGAAGAATGAACAAGTAAGGGCGAGGCATTCGCATCAAGGTAACAATTATTCCCCCACACCGTCGAGCGAATGCCTCGCCCTTACACCAATTTCTTTTCAAACGCGCTCATAATCGCGTTGGGCGCAAATTGTCCCAAGCCACAGAGCGAGGCGTCTTTCATCACAATGCCTGTGTCAAAGAGCAACTGGCGATCATTCGGACGCGCGGCGTTTTCGGCATAGCGTTCAATGATTTCTAATTGGCGCTGCGTGCCGATTTGACAGGGAAAACATTTGCCACACGACTCGTCGCGGAAAAAGCGCGCGATGCGTTTCAAGACTTGCCACAGATTCGTACTATCGTCAATCGCAATCACCGCGCCCGAACCTAGCGTGGCGTTAATCGCGCTCAAGCTCTCAAATGCCAAAGGCACATCAATTTCGTCCGGCGTCAAAAACGTACCTGCTGCGCCGCCGAGCAAAACAGTTTGGAGTTGGCGACCGGGAAGTAAACCCATACCATAATCATAAATCAGCTCGCGCAAGGTTGTGCCCATCGGAATTTCAAACGTACCGCCGCGATTGATTTGCCCGCTCAAGCAGGTCAAACGAGTGCCCGGCGATTTTTCGGTGCCGAGCGTGCGATATTCCTGTGCACCATTGGCGATGATGAATGGAATATTCGCCAGCGTTTCTGCGTTGTTGATGACGGTGGGGCGATTGAACAGACCGACTTGGACGGGGAAGGGCGGCTTGACGCGCGGTTCGCCGCGTTTGCCTTCGATGGATTCAAACAGCGCGGTCTCTTCACCGCATTCGTACGCGCCCGCGCCGCGCCGAATTTCCAAATCGAAGGCAAAATCGCTGCCGAGAATATTCGGGCCGAGATAGTGATTGGCACGCGCTTGTTCTACTGCTGCGCGAAAACGACGATAGGCGAGGGGATATTCGCCGCGAATGTAGATATAGCCGTAACTCGTGCCAATAGCGCGGGCGGCGAGGAGAATGCCTTCGAGGATTTGAAATGGATTGCGTTCGAGCAGAATCCGATCTTTGAACGTGCCCGTCTCGGATTCGTCGGCGTTGCACACGATATAGCCGGGCGTTCGTTCGCGTGGGAGAGATGATTGCGCGTCGAACGCGCCGCGGGCGCGCGCCGCGTCAATCTCTTTTGCGGTGAGTTCCCACTTTAACCCAGTCGGAAAGGCCGCGCCGCCGCGCCCAACCAAGCCCGATTCTTTGACCTCCGCGATAATTTGCTGCGGGTTTAATGTGTCCAACGCTTTCCGCAGTGCGGTGAATCCACCGTGTGAGAGATAACCTTCGAGCGTGTGGAGCTGTGGGTCGTTGATATATTTCAATAGTCGAGGACCTTGCGCGATGCCGACGGGCGGCGGTTCGTCGGCGTTCAAGAGCGACATCACCGTATCGGGCGTCACGTGTTCAAAGGTGCTTTCGTTGACCTGTACAATACAGCCCACATCGCAGTGCCCGAGACACGGTACAGCTTCGAGCGTCACCGCGCCGTCCGCTGTCGTCTCATTCTCTTTAATCCAGAGAACATTTTTCACTTGGTGCAAAATCGCGTTGCTGCCGGACAAATAACAACGCACATCATCACAGACGCGCAGAACCTTTTTCCCAACCGGATGCGTGTACAGCATCGCGTAATAGGTCGCCACGCCGTACACCTCGGACAGGGGCACGCGTAATGCCTGCCCAATTTGCGCCAAGACCTCGCGCGGCAGCCAACCCGCACTTGCTTCTTGCGCTTCAATCAGCGCGGGCAAAAGACCCGCACGTCCCTCGGGTGCCCAACGCGCGAGAATCGCGGCGAGTCCCGCGTTCTCGCCTTCACTGGCGCGTAAATCTTCCCACGCCCTATTGACCCATTCATTGACCTCGTCAAGTTCGTCTTGATATGGGTAGCGCAGCTCAATTTGATAACGGCGTCCGAGATCGAGCGCGCGTAATTCTTCAGGCGCACGTACGGGTTCATCGCCATTCGCATCGGAGACCGCTTGAAACAATGCGTAATCAGTGAGCAAGGCGCGACCAGGCGCGTGGTCAAGCCCATTGATCCCAAATTCGCGTGCGGTGCGCGAGACAAAACCGGAGAGTTTTGCCCAGCCGATGCGCGGCGATTGGCGTTCTGTGGCGAGAGTGGTATAGGCGCGCAGCCAGTAGAGTTGGGGCAGTTTGGTTGAGTCCGCGCGAATGTTGGTGAGTAATTGCTCCAGCGACGAGGAGAGTTCGGGATTCATTCTGGGTAGGATTCGAGGAATTGTTTGACCTTGTTCATAAAGGTATCGCCGATTGCCCCGTCGAGCAGGCGGTGGTCAAAGGAGAGCGCGAGATAAACCATCGGGCGAATCGCAATGGCGTCATTGATGACAACAACGCGCTTTTGAATCGCGCCGATGCCAAGAATCGCGGACTGGGGCTGCGAAATCACAGGCGTTCCAAAGAGCGAACCAAAGACGCCGTAATTGGTGATTGTAAATGTCCCGCCAGTGACTTCATCGGGGTGCAACTGTTTTTCGCGGGCGCGCGCGGCGAGGTCATTCACGGCGCGCGCCAGTCCAAGCAAACTTTTATCATCGGCATTTTTGATAACAGGCACAATCAGCCCATCCTCAATCGCCACCGCAATGCCGATATTCAACTCGCGTTTCAGCAGGACGCCTTGCTCTTGAAATTGCGCGTTGACGATGGGTACTTGCTGCAAACCATAAACAACGGCTTGGACAAAATACGGCGTGTAGGTGAGCTTGACACCCTGCCGCGTAAATTCTTCTTGATGCTTATTGAAATGTGCGAGCACGCGCGACATATCCGCTTCATGCACCGTCGTCACATGCGGCGCCGTATGCTTGCTGCGAACCATGTGCTCGGCAATGGCGCGGCGCATCGGCGTGTGCGGAATAACGTCTTGTCCATTCTCGGCGACGCCACTCTTGGTCGGAGCGGGCATAATTGGCGCAGGTGCTTCCTGCCGCGCGGGAGCTTGCGCTTGCTTGCCAAAAAATTCTTCGGTGGGGCGGAACAATTCGCCAGTGCCCGGTTGTTCCCACGGCGGAAGAGTTTCGACAGCCGGCGCGGTACGAACCGTCTCGCGTGTTTTTAGAAAATTTTCAATATCTTTTTTGCTAATGCGTCCATTTTCGCCGGTGCCTTGAATCGTTTTCAATTCCGCATCGCTGATGTTGAATTCGGAAATCATGCGCGCAACGACGGGCGTGAAGCGATTACGCGCGCTGCCGTTCGGTTTTATTTCCCCCGCTTGGGTAGTAGGCATTGGGGCGGGGGAGGGCGCGGGCGCGGAACTTGGCGCGGGAGCGACTGGCTGCATCGCGGGCGCAGCTTCACTGACTTCGCCCTTTTGTCCAATCAAGGCGATGACCGTTCCCGCTTTGACCGTTGCGCCTTCAGGCACGAGAATTTGCAAGAGCGTTCCGGCAGCAGGCGATGGAATTTCGGTGTTAACTTTGTCCGTGTTGACTTCGAGAATCGGCTCATATTGCTGCACTGTATCGCCGACTTGCTTGAGCCATTTGCCGACGGTTCCCTCCACGACACTTTCGCCCAATTGCGGCATGACAACATTTGTAGGCATTACAAACTCCTGCTTAATCCATCGTCATTGGCACCGCAGAGGACGCGGAGAACGCCGAGTATTTATGAACATTATAATTCCCTCTGCGCTCTCTGCGCGCTCGGCGGTAAAATTGTTCATGCTAACAGATTGATTCAATTCACTTCGAGCGGCATGACGCGTTCGAGTTCGGTGATTTGATGTGGCGGCTTTTTCCCTTGCCACAGCTGCGAGAACAAAAGAATGTTCAGGATGAACAGCCACGCAATCGTCAATAAGCCAAATGTATCGGTCAATGGGTCGGCGCGTCCTTGCGCGAAATAAATTGCCGTGATGATAGTCAATCCGGCACGCATCAGGGCGGGCAGAATTGGATTGTACCTTGCGCGGAGCGCGAGACGATTCAGGAATGATGTAACCAGCAGCGCGAACAAAAACATCGCGAGCAAGTACCCGTTAAAACTCTCCGATTCGTTATAGCGCCCTGCCAAAATGATCGGCAGTTGCCAGAGGAACCACAGCAGACCGACAAAAAAGTTTACGACGAATACTGGGATTGCACCAAGTCGCGGGAGCAAATATGCGCGCCAGCCAATTTCTTCCGCCAGAGAAAGAATAAAGATTCCAATAATGCTCAAGCCCATGCTGACGAAATCAATCAGGAGCTGACCTACATTCAGCGTGGATTGATAGAACCGCAGCATGAACACCGGAAGCAAGATAATAATTGGAAGAAGGAGCGCGAGGAGGATGTTGGCGACGGATAATGTCTTGAACCAGTTCATCGGGGAGAGCGTAGACTGGCGCAACCAAATTTCAAGAAAGATTGCGACAGCCAGCGGCACAAAGCTCCCGATGGCAAGCAACAAGTCGCTGAACGTTGAACGGGATGACCCCTGCAAATACGCGCCGGGCACCCAAAACAGCCAGCTCAACGCGATAGTCAATCCGGCAAAGACGACGACCTCGCGGAATGGGGTCGTCGTATCACGAGTAATGGGTATCGTCAGCCGCATTTTTGTATAATTTTTACATCATAAAAATCAATAAGCCGCTAGCTTGCGAATCGCTTCTCCTATTTTACTCGCATTTGGCAAAAAGAAATCTTGCATCGGGCGCGCATAGGGCATGGCGGGAACGTCGGGGCCCGCCACGCGCATAATCGGCGCGTCAAGAAATTCAAAGGCTTCGCTGGCAATCACCGCCGCGATTTCTGCGCCCAATCCCAATGTTAGATTGTCCTCGTGCACAATCAAGACTTTGCCGGTTTTTTTCACAGAGGCGAGAATGGTGTCTTTGTCTAGCGGGTTCAAAGTGCGTGGGTCAACCACCTCGACGCTAATATCCTCGTGTATCAATTCTTCCGCCGCTTGCAGCGCCTCGTGCAGCATCAAACCGTATGCGATGACCGTAACATCACTGCCTGCGCGCTTGATGTCTGCTTTGCCAAAGGGAATTAAATAATCGTCATCGGGTACCTCGCCCTTGACCAGCCGATATGCTTTCTTGTGTTCGAGAAACAGAACAGGATCATCCACGCGCAGCGCATAGCGCAGCATCCCGACAATATCGTACGGAGTTGAAGGCGCGACGACGTACAAGCCTGGCACGTGCGAATAGGTCGCTTCGATGCTTTGCGAATGATACAAGCCGCCGCCGATGCCGCCGCCATATGGCGTGCGAACCACCAGTGGGCAACTCCAATCGCCATTCGTGCGATAGCGAAAGCGCGCGGCTTCTTCGACGAGTTGATTGAACGCAGGCGCAATAAAATCGGCGAATTGAATTTCGACAACGGGGCGCAAGCCGTACAATGCCGCGCCGATGCCGACTGCGACGATAGACAATTCGGAGAGCGGTGAGTCCACAACGCGCTTGCCGCCGAATTCTTCAATCAACCCTTTCGTCGCGCGAAAGACGCCGCCGCGTCGTCCCACATCTTCGCCCGCGATAAAAATGCGCGAGTCGCGCCGCATCTCTTCTTGCAGAGTACGCGTTACGGCCTCAATATTCGAAAGTTCAGACATTTTGCTTTGATACCTGCTGGTGTTGCATCTGCAATGAGTAAAGGGGTGTTTCAATCTAAAATCAGAATTCAGGGTCGTTCTCCCCAAACGCCTTTTAACGCCTCTTCCGGTTCGGGGTCAGGCGCGTTGCGCGCGAATTCATTCGCATCATCCACGATTTCTTTCGCGCGCTGCTCGTATTCTTCATTGGTGCGTTCGTCCAGTAAGCCGTACTCATAGCAATACTGGCGGGCAAGCAAAACGGGGTCACGCTTTTTCCAATACTCCACTTCTTCACGCGAGCGATAGGTGCGGTCATCATCGTCGGACGAATGCGGGACAGGGCGATAGGTCTTGGATTCAATGAGCGTCGGACCTTCGCCGCGCCGGGCGCGTTCTACGGCGGTTTTCACCGCGCCATAAACTTCGAGCATGTTATTGCCGTCCACAATCACGCCGGGCATTCCGTACGCATAGGCGCGGTCTGCGACATTTTTCACAGGCATCTCACGCTCGACGGGAACAGAAATCGCATATTGATTATTCTGACAGAGAAAGATCACCGGCAGTTTGAAAATGCCGGCCCAATTCAAGCCTTCATGGAAATCGCCTTCCGCCGTCGAGCCTTCGCCAAAGCAAGTGAGAACGACCTGATCCGTGCCTTGATATTGAATCGCAAAGCCAACGCCAGAGGCTTGTGGAATTTGAGTGGCAACAGGACTGGATACGGATACGATATTCAGGGCGCGCGAGCTATAATGCGCGGGCATTTGTCGCGCGCCAGAAATGGGATCGTCGCGTTTGCCATACAGCGCAAGCATCAGTGCGCGCGGCGATAGGCCAAGCGCCAATGACAGGCACAAGTCGCGGTAATAGGGGAGCACATAATCGTGTCCGCGTTGCAACGCGTACGCTGCGCCAACTTGCGTGGCTTCGTGTCCAATCCCTGAAACGTGAAACGCCACTTCGTGCTGCCGATGCAAAATCCACATTCGCTCGTCAAGACGCCGGGCGAGCAAGATGTGCCAGTACATTTCGAGCACAAGTTCATCATGTAATCCTAATCGAATGTGCGGCGCGTCCGCCTGTGTTTGAGGCGGTGCTTCTTTCGCAAGATTAACTGCCATTGCATCTCCTTACGCTCTAAATACGTAGGGGGCGGGGGAAAATTTGCGTAGAACGCACAGCGCACTGGGGAGGAAACGTTTGGCGCGCGCGCGAGGCGGCGCGCAGCAGATCCAAACAGGTAGCGCCGTTGCTCCCTGCGAGAGGCTTCAAGTAGATTGTAAAACGCGGATAACATGAATGATGATAGCACAAGCATTTGTGAGCGTCAAATAAAATTGCACATCCTGGCTAGGAGCCGGTGATTGCCGAGTCGCACAATCTATCCCAATTACTTTTGGCAATTGCGTATAATATAACGGGGATGGGGATTCAAATATGACAGTCTCGCGGTGGGCAAATGATTGGCGCGAGTGGGTGACGGAAAAAGCGCAAGGGCGCGTCCTGGAAATCGGCGCAGGCGATGGAGTGAATTTGCCGTACTATAACTCGGAAGCGCGTGTGATTGCGACGGAACCCGATCCAGAATCACTTGAGCTGATTGGCTCGCATAAAGAGAATATCAGTCTCGCCCAAGTCAGCGCGGAGGAACTTCCATTTCCCGATGAATCATTCGATGCTGTCGTCGGCACACTCGTCTTCTGTACGATTCCTGACGTGCCGCGCGCCTTTTCCGAAGTGAAACGCGTACTAAAACCCGGCGGTTCGCTACGCATCGTCGAGCATGTTCGCGCGAGAAATCCAGTGGTCGGCGCGTTTATGCGCGCGGCGAATCCCGCTTGGCATTGGATGACGGGCGGGTGTAATATCAATCGCGATACCTTGATGGCGGTACGAGATGCGGGGTTTCATATTTTGCAGGTGAATAAACGGATGGGCGGTTTACTTTTGGGAATTGATGCAACCAAATGAGAGAATTCGATAAAGTATGAAACCACGAATCACACTACTCACCATCGGCGTTGACGATTTGAATCGGTCGCTTGAGTTTTACCGCGACGGGATGGGACTGGCGACGCAAGGAATTGTCGGGACGGAATTTGAACATGGCGCGGTCGCATTTTTTGATTTGGAATCCGGTTTGAAGCTTGCGCTTTGGCAGCGCGATAATATCGCGTACGATGCTGGGATTCCCAAAACCGCGCACAGCCCTACTGAATTTACTATTGGGCATAATGTCGCTCGCAAAGAGGAAGTAGATGCGGTGATGGAACAGGCGAAAAAAGCGGGAGCCAAAATCGTCAAGCAAGCGGCTGAAACATTCTGGGGCGGCTATTCGGGTTATTTCCAAGACCCCGATGACCATTTGTGGGAGATTGCATGGAATCCACAAATGGAGATTGCGGACTAGGTTCAAGGAGGAGACGAATGAACAAAGAACAACCAAAAATTCACATTGACCCCATCTGCGGGATGGAAGTCGAAGAAGGTCCGGGCGCAATTACGTACGAGTACAAAGGCAAGACCTATTACTTTTGCAGCAACGGCTGTAAGCGGGCATTTGAAAAAGACCCCGAAAAGGCGCTCGCCGAAGGCCCCAAGGGACATATGTGATGCAAAAGAGACGAGCAACAATGCTCGTCTCTTTTTTCGGAATTTTTGGTATCCATTTGTGAAGAGTTTGACAAATGAAATCAAAAGTAATATCATGTTGAATCGTTCGTACAAGCCAAGGAAGCGTGCCGTTTTCTTGGCTGTTTCATATCGCACTCCCATCACTCTCTTAGTATCCTAAAGGGAGGCCTGCAATGATCGCCGGAGTCGTCACATTTCATATCAAACCCGGTAAGCTGGACGAGGCAGTAGCAATCTGGAAAAACAAGGTGCTGCCGCAAGGTCCACAGCAGCAGGGTTTTCGCGGCGCGATGCTCCTCGTGGACGCCACGCAAAACGTGATCGTCGGTTACGGATTGTGGCAAGACCAAGCCGCCGCCGATGCATGGGCGAGTACCGGCCCGTGGCATCCCGATTCGCCTCTGCGCGAGCAGTTTGCAGCTCTGGAATCCGCGCCGCCCACTCGCCAAGAATTTGACGTTGCCTATTTGAAGGTAGCAGGCGATGTAGCATAAGAGACTCACAAGCCCTACTCAATCTATTGCTGTCCAAGAGCAAGCCATGCCTGCAGATTATTTTCCACTTCTTGTAATGCTGGTCGTCGCCGTGGGCTTTGCGGCGGTCGGCGTTCTCGTTTCGGCGATGCTTGGTCCGCATCGTCCAACGCCCATCAAAGGGCAAACCTATGAATCGGGGATGCCGCCGATTGGCACAGCGCGGCGGCGTGTCTGGATTCGCTATTACCTCGTCGCCGTCATTTTCATTCTGTTCGACATCGAAATTATTTTTTTCTATCCCTGGGCAGTTGTGTTTCGTCAAGCGCCGCTCTTCCTCTTTGGCGAAATGGCGCTGTTTGTTGTGGTGCTTCTCGTGGGCTATATCTTTGTGTGGCGCAAAGGTGGATTTGACTGGTACTAGACCGCGCTCATTTGATCAACGACATGAATAGAATGTTATCCCAAGTTGCAAAAGATAAAATACAAGAGCTCAAGAAAAAATATCCATCCTCGCGCTCGGCGGTGATGCCCGCGTTGTATATTGCGCAAGAAGAATATGGCTGGCTGCCGCTTGAGGCGATTGACGCGGTTGCGGCGGAATTGGGGATGACGCCGACGGAAGTTGGCTCGGTGGCAAGTTTTTACACGATGTATCACCTCAAGCCCGTCGGTCGGCACGTCGTCGAATTTTGCACCGACTTGCCCTGTGCGCTCGTCGGCGCGGATCAAGCATTTGAGCGGCTATGCACGCGCTTGGGTCTAGCGCATGGACAAGAGACGACGAGCGATGGAGCAATCACGTTACGCCACGCGCCCTGTCTCGGCGGCTGTGATAAAGCACCTGTCTTGTTAGTGGACAATAAAGCGCAGTATCAATCCATGACGGATGAAAAACTCGACGCGCTAGTGGCGGAACTGCGCGCTGATGCGAACCGCAAAAGCGGAAACCCATGAATATCTTTGGGATTTTTGTTGACCAAGCAATCGTCAATTTCATCATACTGGTTATCAAGTGCGTGGTCTGGATTTTCGTCTTGCTGACCACGTTTGCGTATATTCAATTGGTCGAACGCTGGGTCATCGCCAAGATTCAGGTACGCATTGGTCCGAATCGCACAGGTCCGCGCGGACTTTTGCAGCCGCTCGCTGACGCCATCAAAGCATTATTCAAAGAAGAACTGATTCCCACGAATGCCGACAAGTTGGTTTTTGTTGTCGCCCCCATCATTTCTGTCTCGTGCGCGCTGCTCGCCTTTGCCGTTATCCCCGTCGCGCCGCCGCTCACCATTTTTGGCGTGACGATTCCGATGCAGATTGCGGATGTGAACGTCGCGCTGTTGTACTTGCTGGCGGTGGGTTCGGTCAGCGTCTATGGGACGGTGCTCGCGGGATGGAGCTCGAATAACAAATATTCCTTGCTTGGTTCGCTACGCGCGGCGGCGCAATTGATTTCATACGAAGTCACGCTCGGACTCGCGCTCGTCGGCGTGTTGATGCTGACCAGCACATTGAGCTTGAACGGCATCGTCGCGTTTCAAAAGTCGAACCTCTGGTTAATTTTTCCCCAAATTCTTGGATTTGTTTTGTACATCATTGCGGCGATTGCGGAAACGAATCGTCTGCCGTTCGATTTGCCGGAAGCAGAAACGGAACTGATTGCGGGGTACTATACCGAGTACTCGTCCATCAAGTTCGCGTTTTTCTTTATGGCGGAATATATCAACATCATTACGGTTTGCTCTATCGCCGTGACGTTGTTTTTCGGTGGATTCCTTAGCCCTCTCCCATTTATCCCCGACGGCATCTGGTGGTTTGCGCTCAAGGTCTTTATTCTGATTTTTGGGTTCATGTGGATTCGCGGGACGTTCCCGCGTTTGCGCTATGACCAATTGATGAACTTTACGTGGAAGGTCATGCTCCCGCTCGCGCTCGTTAACATTCTTATCACCGCAGGCATTATCATTTTCTGGCAGCCGGGTGTCGTGCAGGCAATGACGCGCTAGACTGTGTTCCCTCGCCCAAGAGGCGAGGGGTTAGGGAAGAGGTTCATGCTTGCCGAACTTGAGTCGCGTGTGCGCGAACTGGAACGGAATCGTCAGACCTTCACTGCGTTTCTGGAAACGTTACACGACGAGCAGTGGAATGAGCCGATTGGCGAAGAGCAATATACGGCGCGGCAAACTTTGGCGCATTTGGCAGGCGCGGCGAAAAGCATGACGCGGATGGGGCAGAATTGGGTTGCAGGCAATGAGAATTACTTGCGCCCCGATTTCGACTTGAATTATTTCAATGCGCGCCAGCAGCAAAAACGCGCGCAGTTGAGCACCGCAGAATTATTGGAAGAATGGCACGCAGCGCACCACGATTTGATTGCCTTTATGGAAACGGTGCGTGAAGAAGATTTGGACAAGCGCGGCGAACATCCGACTGTAAAACATACAACGCTGCGAAATTTATTCGTCGTGATTACAACACATGAAGCAGACCATATTCGTCTTGTAATGGAAGCATTTGCTGGCTAAAACACCATGCTGAAAGAGCTAGAACCCCTTTTCGCGCAATATACTCGTTCGCGCGAGACGCTGTACAAAACAATAGAGTCTTTGGATGGAGAACAGCTGGAAGAATGTCTGCCAGAACGCGATTGGTCCATCAAGGACACGCTGGTGCATATCGCAACGAACGAAGTGTTGATGACCCAACTCCTGAAGGATATTGCGAATGGCACGTCCTCCGCGTTACCCGCCGATTTCGACAACCAACACTTTAACGACGAACAAGTTGCTTTGGGTCACGAAAAAAGCATAGAGCAAATCCGCGCGGAATTGGATTCCAGTTTTGCGAACCTAGAGGCGGTACTGGATTCGATTACACCCGACCAACTGGGACGGCGCGGGGTGCATCCTGCGGCGGGCGATACCGATGTGAAAGAATTTTTTCTGGCAATGTATGCCCATCACGAAGTGCATACACGTGATGTTGTCGAGCAAGCGCGGCGGTTACGGCGCGCAGAGAACGCGTAGGGGCATACCTGCGTGTGTGCCCCGGTAAGGGGTAGACACATAGGTCTACCCCTACAAGAACAAAACAGAAGTGACGTTTATGGATTTAGGCGCAATCACCGAAGCCATTGTCTTTTATCTCTTTGCCGCGATTTCGGTCTTGGCGGCGTTGGGGGTTGTCATCGCGCGCAGTCCGGTACGGAGCGCGTTGTCGCTGGCGGTCGTTTTTGTATCGTTGGCGGTGATGTACGTTTTACTTAATGCGCCATTTCTTGCCGTCGCGCAAATTATGATTTATGCGGGTGCGGTCTTGATTCTATTCCTCTTTGTCATTATGGTCTTGAACCCGCGCATTGACATTGTGGGCGGACGACCGAACGCGCAGACCACAGCGGCGATTATTGTGACGCTCACCCTAGTGCTTCTTTTGGGCGCGATTTTGAGCGGCGGACAAATTGCTCCGGTGACGGGACAATTTACGCCTGAAGTGATTGCGCGCGAAGGGCATGTTCAAATTATCGGTAACCTGCTCTTTAGCCAATTCCTATTGCCGTTCGAAATCGCATCAGTCCTACTACTCATTGCCATCGTCGGCGCAATGACCCTCGCAAAACGCGACAAGAACGAAACCGCGCCAACGAATCGCTAACTTTTTACTTACTACCTGATACTTGCTACCTGATACCTAGTCCATGTTGACCGTTACCCATTACACCGTCTTGAGCGCCATTTTGTTTTCAATCGGCGCAATTACTGTGCTTGTGCGGCGTAACCCGCTGCTGATGTTCATGGGTATTGAATTGATGCTGAATGCAGTGAATCTCGCATTCGTCGCGTTTTCGCATTACTTGCAGGACATGAGCGGGCAGGTCTTTGTCTTTATCGTATTGACCGTCGCGGCTGCCGAAGTTGCAGTGGGTCTCGCGCTGGTCGTCGCGATTTTTCGGGCGCGCGATAACGTGGATGTGGATGAAATTGATAGTCTCAAGGGCTAATATCCTCTGGTTATGACTTTATATCTCTGGCTCATTCCCGCATTCCCTCTACTCGGCGCAATTTTTAACGCGTTAATTGGCCGCAGGTTGTCGCGCCAAGTGATCAGTCTCGTCGCAGTGGGCGCGGTCGTCGCGTCATTTGTCGTGTCGGTCATCGCGTTTTTCAGTCTGCTTTCACTGCCAGAGGACGCGCGCCTCTTTCACGATACGCTCTATAACTGGATTGCCGTCGGTTCGTTTAGCGTGAATGTCGGTTTATGGCTCGACCCGCTTTCGACGATTATGATTCTCGTCATAACGGGCGTGGGCGCGCTGATTCACATTTACGCCGTCGGCTATATGGAACACGAACACGATTACGCGCGCTTTTTCGCGGCGATGAATCTGTTCGTGTTTGCCATGCTGATGCTTGTTCTCGCCGACAATTATTTGCTGATGTTTCTTGGATGGGAAGGGGTCGGCGTTTGCTCGTATCTGCTCATCGGCTATTGGTTCAATCGCGACAATATCGCAGTCGGCACAGACGAAAAATTTCTATCGCCGCGCTCGTCCGCAACCAAAGCGTTCGTCGTCAATCGCATTGGCGATTTCGGTTTCACGCTCGGCATTATCTTGATGTTCTGGACGTTCGGCTCGTTGTCGTTCGATACAGTATTCGCTCAAGCGCCACAGATGGTTAGTGTCGGCGCGCCCGTCATTACGATAATGACCTTGCTCTTGCTGCTTGGCGCAACGGGCAAGTCGGCACAGATTCCGCTGTTCGTCTGGCTGCCCGACGCGATGGCAGGTCCTACACCAGTGAGCGCGTTAATTCACGCCGCGACAATGGTGACGGCGGGCGTGTATATGATTGCGCGCTCGCATATATTGTACGAGCTCGCGCCGACGACGCTGGAGATTGTCGCCATCATCGGCGTATTGACCGCGTTCATCGCCGCGACGATTGCGCTCGTTCAAAATGATTTGAAACGCGTGCTTGCCTATTCCACCGTTTCGCAATTGGGTTATATGTTTTTTGCGTTGGGCGTTGGCGCATTCGGCGCGGGCATTTTTCATTTGATGACGCACGCGTTTTTCAAAGCGTTGTTGTTCCTCGCGGCGGGCGCGGTAATGCACGCGATGAACGACATAATTGATATGCGTCGGCTCGGCGGATTACGGAAAATTATGCCGATTACATTCTGGACATTCTTAATCGGCGCGCTGGCGCTGTCGGGCTTTCCATTATTCAGCGGCTTTTTTAGCAAAGACGAAATTCTGGAATCGGGGTACACGCACGGACAATTGCTATTGTGGGTAGTCGGGCTTGTAACCGCGCTGCTGACCGCGCTCTATATTTTCCGCGCGGTAATTCTCACCTTTGGCGGAACGCCGCGCTGGAAAGAGGGCGAGGTGGTCGGCGGGCAAGAAGAACACGCGCACGATGCGGAAAAACCGCACGGTCTTCATCCGCACGAACCCAAGCCCATCATGTGGATTCCGCTTGTTGTGCTGGCGGTGCTAGCAATTGTTGGCGGGTATATTGGTCTGCCTGAAGTGATTGGAACAAGCGCGTTCGCGGCGTTTGTAGATCCCGTTTTTCACCAGACCCCGATTCCGATTTCGCCGACGCTCGAATGGACGCTCATTGGAATTTCAACCGCTGCTGCGATTCTTGGCATTCTCATTGCGATTTGGTTGTATGTGCGTGATACCAAGCTGCCTGCGCGTCTCGTGAGTTATTATCCGTGGCTCTATGCGGTCTTTGCAAACAAGTATTGGGTGGACCAATTTTATAATGCTGTGGTTGCGCGCCCCGGCTATTGGCTTGCGAATGCGTTCTGGATGGATGTAGATGGGCGCGTCATCAATGGACTTGCCGATGGGCTTGGCAATCTATTCCGCCGCGCGGGGCAGGGATTGCGCTCGCTGCAAGGTGGTTACGCGCGCGGGTATGCGCTGGCGATGCTAATTGGAATTGTGGTAGTGATTGCGGTCGTGGTGACGCGCTTGTAGGGGCGAGGCATTGCAGCAGCTCATCATTGGATGAAAATACATTCGGTTATGTAGACTATCTTGGCGAGGCATTAAGTTGGGCAATGCCTCGCCCCTACAAGCATAATGTCAAACTACGATCCCGACAGGCATCATCGCCGCTCAATCCGCTTACAGGGCTATGATTATACGCAGGCAGGTTTGTATTTTGTAACCATTGTGGCTTTTGGCAGAGAACTCTTGTTTGAAAATTCGATTTTTAAACGTATTGTTGAAACCTATTGGAAAAAAATTCCGCAACATTTCGATTCTGTATCTCTCGATGAATTTGTCGTAATGCCGAATCATCTACACGGTATTATTCTGATTGAGGATGCCCGTAGGGGCGAGGCATTGCCCAAGGTATCTCCTTTAACCGGGCATCGTACGACGATTCAACGGAAGCGTACCGTCAACAATGTCGTAGGCAATGCCTCGCCCCTACAGTCCGCCATGCCGCGTGCGGTGGATTCTGGTTCATTGGGCGCAATCGTCGGCAATTTCAAATCTATCACCGCGCGCCGAATCAATGCAGTTCGGCACTCGCCAAGCGCTCCCGTTTGGCAGCGCAATTATTATGAACATATCGTGCGCCATGAAGACGATCTCAATCGGATTCGTGCTTATATTCTAAACAATCCCACTCAATGGGCGTCGGATCAAGAAAATCCGATGTACGATATTGCGTCGAAATCCTCAAAAGAGGAATCGTTTGGGCAACTGTAGGGGCGAGGCATTGCCATCAACGTTATATGCATTCGAGTTCCGTTTCATAGTCAAAGTTTGTTTGGGTGAGCAAGATGCGTTAGGCAATGCCTCGCCCCTACTTTTATCGAATGATTAATTGATATGCCAATAATTTCGGTTTTACTTGTACTTCCTCTCGCCGCCGCGCTCGTCACGGCGGTGCTGCCGCGCGGGAACGCCCGGCTGGTGAAAGGTTGGGCGCTCGTCGTGGTGGCAGTGGAATTTTTGTTGTCGCTGTATCTTTTGGCAAACTTTACGCCGAATACAAGCGATATGCAGTTCGTTGAGCAGTACGATTGGGTTCCACAATTTGGCATTTCCTATCATGTGGGCGTAGATGGATTGTCGCTCTGGCTGGTGATATTAACGACCTTCCTCATGCTCATTGCGATTCCTGCCTCGTTCCGAGAAATCAATGAGCGCGTCAAAGAGTACTTTATCTATTTTATGATTCTCGAAGCGGCGATGCTGGGCGTTTTCGTCGCTCTGGACCTATTCCTCTTTTACGTTTTTTGGGAATTTTCGCTCATTCCAATGGCGCTCATCATCGGGATTTGGGGACATGAACGCCGTATTTACGCTGCTATTAAATTTGTGCTTTTTACCATGACGGGTTCGCTGTTGATGCTCGTCGCTATCATCGTCTTGTATTTCACCAGTGGCGCGCAGACGTTTGACCTCCTACAATTGCAGCAAGCGATAACCCCCGCGAGCATTCAGCTATGGCTCTTTGTTGCGTTTGCACTTGCCTTTGCAATCAAAGTGCCAATGTTTCCGCTGCATACGTGGCTGCCCGACGCGCACGTGCAAGCGCCAACCGCAGGTTCGATTATCTTGGCGGGCGTACTGTTGAAACTCGGCGCATACGGCTTTTTGCGTTACTGCCTGACGCTTTTTCCCGACGCCGCGCGCGAGTTTGCCCCGATTCTCATTATCCTCGCCATCATCGGCATCATATACAGCGCGATGGTCGCGGCGGTGCAAAAAGATTTGAAATCGCTCGTCGCGTATTCGTCCGTGTCGCACATGGGCTTTATCATTCTCGGCATTTTTGTTTTTTCGCAGCAAGCCCTAAGTGGCGCGGTATTGCAAATGGTGAATCATGGTCTTTCGACAGGCGCGTTGTTCCTGCTCGTAGGACTGTTATATGAGCGACGCCATACGCGACTCATTGCCGAATTTGGTGGATTGCAAAAAGTCATTCCCGTGTTTTCCTTTTTGCTTCTCCTCGTCATGTTCTCGTCAATGGGTCTGCCAGGGCTGAATGGGTTTGTCGGCGAATTTCTGATTTTGCTTGGCGCGTGGAGCGCGAATCCCGCGTACACTGTGTTTGCGGCGATTGGCGTCATTCTCGCCGCGATCTATTTACTTTGGGCATATCAACGCGCGATGCAAGGTCCTGTCACAAATGAAAAGAACGCGCGGTTACGCGATTTGAACCGCCGCGAATTAGTGTTGGTGTTGGCGCTTGTTGTATTCATCGTGCTCATCGGCGTCTATCCGAATCTCATTCTAATGCCGATGCAGCGGTCAGTAGCCAATTTGTTAAGCACACATCCCATAAGTCTCTTGGTGAAATAAATCCATATGGCAGGACAAATCCAATGAAACGCGATGAAGCGATTCACCAACTGCGCGCGGGGCGCAAAGAGCTGCAAGATACTCTCGTCGGTTTGTCCGAAGAAGATTTCTTGCGCGCCAAGGCGATTGACAACTGGACCTTAAAGGATTTGATTGCCCACATTGCTTCGTGGGACGAAGAAATGGTGCGGATTCTCCAGGCATTTTCATTGCCGGGCGAGCCTGTCTTTACCTACACGATCTCTGACCGCAACGGCTTTGCCGCGTGGAACGAGGAACAAATTATTGCGCGCCGTGAACGAACGGTGAATGAGATTTTGTCGGAACTGGAAACGGCGCGGCGCGATTTGATCCAAGTCATTGAAGGCTTGACTGATCCCGTTTTGAATCGTTCTCACATTACAACGTGGGGCAAACCCGCGACGGGCTTTGAACTGATTATTACGCAGGTGGAACATGACCGCGAACACTCGGCGCAGATTCGCAGCTATCGCAAGAAAATCGAACGATGGGCAAGGGCGCGGCAAAAGTTGAGTGAAAAGCGCAAGACGAAAAAGCAGTAAATTGTTGTTACGTCCCATAGGCAACCTTAAGCGTTTTATTCGTTTGCATATTCCAAATGCCATTCAATTTTCCTGAAATCAATCTCACTCCGCTGCTGCCTGCCATCGTTCCCGCAGTGACGGCGATGATTATTATGCTTGCCGACGCGCTGCTGCCGGGCAAGCACAAGAGCTGGCTGTCGCTGGTCGCGCTCGCGGGCTTGGTGGTCGCCGTATTCTTTGCGGTTAATCTTTTCGACTTGAACGCGTCGGCATTTAATTCCAGCATCGTCGCGGATAATTTCGCGCTCGGTATCAGTGTCGTCATTCTTATCGCCGCATTTCTGACAATTCTGCTTTCGATGGATTATTTGACCGCGCGCAATTTGGATTTTGGCGAATATCTGGCGCTGTTGCTCGGCGCGGTAAGCGGCATGATCTTGATGGCATTGGCGAACGACCTGATCGTGATTTTTCTTGGATTGGAACTCTTGTCGCTTCCGCTCTATGTGCTCTCCGCGTTCTGGCGAACGAACAATGCATCGCTGGAAGCGGGGATGAAATACTTTCTGCTCGGCGCGTTTTCGTCCGCGTTCTTTTTATATGGGATTGCATTTCTGTATGGGGCAACAGGCACCACCAATTTGACAGCAATGAATACGTTGTTGACTACCCCGTACTCTGATCCGTTTTTTAATCTTGGCGGAGCACTCCCGCTGTTTATTCTTGGTTCGGGGTTGCTGTTGATCGGCTTTGGCTTTAAGCTGGGAGTAGTGCCTTTTCAATGGTGGATACCCGATGTATATGAAGGCGCCCCGACACCTGTGACTGCTTTTATGAGCGTGACGACCAAAGCGGCGGCGTTTGCGGCATTCTTTCGGGCATTCGTTATTGCTGTTCCGCAGGACGCCGTTGCTTGGCAATTTAATTTAGCAATCATCGCAGTCTTGACGATGACCGTTGGGAATGTCGCGGCATTGGTGCAGACAAACATCAAGCGAATGCTGGCCTATTCCTCGATTGCTCACGCAGGATATATCCTCATCGCGCTCGTCGTAGGTGGGGATGCTGGTAGGCTCGCTGCGATGTTTTATTTCGCCGCATACGCGTTGATGAATCTCGCGGCATTCGGGGCAGTCATTGCACTGGGCGATGGAACGCGCGAACGGCTGACCTTTGCCGACCTTTCGGGCGCGGCGCAGCAAAAGGCCTGGGCCGCAGCGGCGCTGGCGATTGCGCTGCTTTCGTTGGCGGGCTTTCCCCCCTTTGCGGGGTTCGTCGCAAAATTTTTCGTATTTGGCGCGGCGGTGAACGCGGGCTTGGTCTGGCTGGCGGTGATTGGCGTTTTGAATAGCCTTGTGTCGGTCTATTATTATTTGGGTCCGATTGTGCGGATGTATATGAATCCGCCGACGGAGGGTTGGGCTGGCACGTCCGCGCGCACGCCGATTCTGCTGGCGGTTGCGGTAGTATTTGCGGTAGCAATCACTATTGCGTTGGGGCTATTCCCATCCGAAGTGATTCAATTCGCGCAAGCTTCAATGCAGAAATAAGGGTAATTTTTGACGCGATCACGAAACAATAATGTGTCAAGTCTTTCGTTCTATTACAGAATGGTGAACACCCTCCTTACGACCAAAAAATGTTTGACACGCGAAGGAGGAGTATGGTAGAATCTTCACCAGAATTGAGCGAAATCGCCATGTTCCGCGCGTTATGTAAGCTCACAACGTTGCAACCGTCGAAAGCGGCGGAACATTTTGGTGTACGCTAATTGGTTCGAGTGATCGTTTCACCCAGCGGGGCGTGAAGCGCGAGCTCACGCCTCTTTTTTGTGCCAGATGCCGATGCCTAATCTAATGGGCCGCTAGCTCAATCGGCAGAGCAACAGCCTTTTAAGCTGCAGGTTCAGGGTTCGATTCCCTGGCGGCTCACAAGGAGCTCAAGGGATTCAATTCGCTGAACTCCGAGGTTTTAACAACCAAATAATGGCAAGTAGGTGTTCCGTCGCTCAAGGCGCTGAATAAGCGATTTGAGAGGAACTTCCCGACTCTCGGTGTCGTCTAAATCACGGCACAAGGTTGCCTGATGAAATAAAAGTCAGGGCAGGTGGTCTCCCACGTGGAGGTGCGCCTGACGACAACTGCAACAGAAAGAATTCCCACTTGTGGGACATAGTTTCTTGCGAACCTAGTTCGCACAACTTGTCCTACGAGACAGGGGCGAACCGGCAGGGTAAAAGCCTGCCAGCGTCGGCAGCGATGTCGGCGGCTAGGTGAATGTCCAACTGGGAGCAAGGCAGGTGGGCTGTAAACCGCAAGGGGCACAGTCCTGCCGCAGCGGTGCTGTTGCCCTCGCAAGAAGGCAGCAAGCAAAGCCGACGCATGACGCGTCGAGACAGATGACGGACTGGAACAGAATCGGGGGTACGACCGCTTGCCAGCATAATCGCAGATTTTAGATGGCAGATTTCAGATTTGAAAATCAATCGCGAGTCCAATCTAAAATCATAAATCTAAAATCTGAAATTCTTTTCGGGCGTGCGATTGGTGTCGAATCGGAATAAAGCCAATGTGCCATTCCGATGACCCGGGTTCAACTCCCGGCGCGTCCACTCTGAATCAGCAAGGAGAGTTGCGGACGAGAGTCCGCGCAATGAAGCGCGTATTTGCATTTCTCCTTCGGTTCGAGTTGCGGCGTCTTGTCCGACCGTCGTCGGGGAGCGCCGTTTTTCGCGCAGTCCAGAATTGCGCGAAGCCATCTTCCGGCGACGTGCTTTCCGCGTCGTCTTGAGCGGGAGAGCGTCAGGCAAAACACATAGTTCAAATAGCTCTCTGCAATCATACTTTTCCTCTTCCCGAAGCTTGCTTCAGAGCTGTTTTGGCTGGCACTCTAACTTTACCGACGGGCAATGCGGCTCCGCGGATTGCCCGATGTAAGGAGATTGCATTATGCGTGCGGAGATTCTCTTTCCACACAAGAGCGTAAACGCGCTCGCTACTCTGCGCGACGCCAAATGGCGGGAACTCGCCAAACGCGTCGCCGCGCTGCCGGAGGATCATCCCGACAGCCTCGCCTTTTGTTTGATGATGATCCGTCAATGCGGCTGCCTTGACTGCAACCCAGACCGCTATAAAGCCTTAATGGGCTGCTCGGCATGTGCAAAACGAAATATCTCTGGGTACAAGGG
>Ga0070741_10006100_pt1 | contig 26140 bp, 23 predicted proteins | sample Coa_R1_4_FD_66440 | JGI IMG/M metagenome (GOLD analysis project Ga0070741, IMG submission 66440) | Surface soil microbial communities from Centralia Pennsylvania, which are recovering from an underground coalmine fire - Coalmine... | ecosystem: Environmental > Terrestrial > Soil > Unclassified ... | reverse complement strand
GAGGGCCCGCAGATTCTTCTCCGTGAACGGGCAGATCGGGGCCTCCCGGCAGTAGAGCACGCCGATGTGGTCCTTGGTGTCCTGGTCGACACTGGTCAGCATCGGGAACGAGTGCAGGTAGGCGTTGCCGAGCCCGCCGGGCCCGAGAGGGAAGACCATGGGGCTGTCGTCGTCGACCGGTTCGCAGTTGCAGGTTCCGATGGCCGCCACCTGCTTCTCCTGCAGGTAGGGGGTCACGGCGTGGAGCGTCAGCGGCATCCACGTCCCGAGAATGGCGATGGCGTGCTCCTGCTCCACCATGCGGCGGGCCTCGGACAGCGCCCGACCCGGTTCGGAGTTGTCGTCGGACGACACCAGCTTGACGGGGTGGCCGTTCAGGCCGCCGCGGGCGTTGACGTCGCCGATCCAGGCCTTCACGCCGTGCAGGGTCGGGATACCCATGTTGCCGAGGACGCCGCTCCAGTGCCCGATGTTGCCGATGACCACCGGAGCGCCGTTCCCGGCCGGGGTGGCGGGGGCCGGGCCGCCGGGCACGCCCGGGGTTGGGCCGGCGGCGGCGGACGATCTCTGTCCCGCCGCGCTGTTCCCACCGGCCGTCGCCGCACTACCGGCACTGCCGGTCGCCGCCCCCGAGCCACTGGGCGAGGCGATGCTGCCGGCGGCGCTCGCCGTCCGGCCGGACGGGGTGGCCGCCGAACTCCCGCTGGCGCTCCCGCCGCCGGTCGTCGCTCCGGCCGAGGCCGCCGGCGATGGGGCGGCGCCCGGCGTCGCCGCCGCGGCCGATCCGCCGAGATCGGGGGTCGGCGTTCCCGCGCCGAGGTCGGCGCCGGGCGCCGCGGCCCCGGGCTGGTAGCCGTAGCCCGTCGGGCCCTGGGCGGCGGCGCCGAGGTTGCGCCCGGCCCGGTTGCCGCAGGCGGTGGTGACCAGGAGCGCCGCCAGCGACGCCCAGAGGAGCCGTTTCGAGAGTCTCGCTCGTGTGCTTCCCGCGTCCATTGCCGTTACCCCTTTGTGCGTCATGAGTGGGCGGCCGCCCCGACGTACTGGTCGAAGATCTCCGTGTGGAGGCACTGCTCCGGTTCGCCGACGAAGGCGACCCGGCCCTTGTGGAGGATGTAGACGTAGTCGGCGACCTGGAGGACCCGGTCGACGTACTGCTCGACGATGAGGAGGCTCCGGCCCGACGCCTTGAGCCGGAGCACCACGTCGAAGATCTCGTCGACGACGACGGGAGCGAGCCCGACGGAGAGTTCGTCGGCCAGCACCACGCTCGTCCCCGGGAGGAGCGCCCGGACGACCGATACCATCTGCTGCTGGCCTCCGGACAGCGATCCGGCCGGAACGTTCAGCTTCTCCTCCAGGATCGGGAAGGCGTCGACGGCGATCTTCACGACGTCGCTCGTCTTCAGTCCGGCGCCGAACATGGTGAGGTTGTCACGCACCGTCAGATCGCGGAAGATCCCCCGCCCTTCCGGCAGCAGGCACAACCCACGCCGGGCCCGGAGATGGTAGGGCTCGTGGTCCACCCGTTGGCCGTCGAAGATGACCTCCCCGCCGGTCGGGCGGATGAGACCGGCGGCGGTGCGCAGCAGCGTTGTCTTCCCGGCGCCGTTGGCACCGAGGAGCGCCACCGTGGCCCCGGACGGGACCCGCAGATCGACTCCCCGCAGGACGGGGACGGTACCGTAACCGGCCGAGACACCTCTGAATTCGAGCACCCGTCGACCCCTTAGCGCTCGGCCGTTCCGGCCTGGGCGAGCACGACGTTGACGTAGCGTTCCGTGGCGCGGCGGCGGTCCTGGCGCCAGCGCGCCTGGGCCGCCAGGCGGCTCCAGTCCGGCTGGCGGGACACCAGCCCGACGAGGCCGTTGGGGAGTTGAGCCATGATCATCGCCGTGAGCCCGAAGGCCACGGGCTGCCACAGCGTGATCGTTTCGCTGCGGATGAAGGCGGGAGCGGCGATGAGCAGGACGGCGGCGGTCACCGAGCCTCCGAACGTCCGGGCTCCGGCGGCGACGAGCACGGTCACCCACAGCAGCGACTGGGAGAACTCGAAGCTGGACGGGTTGATGTTCTGGAACAGCGAGCCGATGAGGCCGCCGCCGAGCCCGGCCAGGAAGGCCGACAGGCAGAAGACGAACACCCGGCTGGCCGTGGGGTTGACACCGAGCGACTGGATGGCCGTGGGCGAGTCGGCCACGGCCCGCAGGATCCGGCCGAGGCGTCCGACCCGCACGACCTCCACGACGAGGACTCCGGCGACGGTCATCCCCAGCACGAGGTAGTAGAAGGCCACCGGGCCGTGGAACAGCGACGGCCGGGGGATGGCGGCCACTCCCGACCGGCCGAAGGCCAGCGACGTCGGGAAGAGGATGTCCTGGACCATCTTGCCGAACCCGAACGTGGCCAGCGCCAGGAAGAGTCCGGAGAGTCGCAGTGACGGTATCGCCACCAGGGCGGCGACGGGGACCATGACCAGGGCGGCCAGGATCAGCGCCGGCAGGTACGGAACGCCGGCCGACAGGAAGTGCGACAACGTCGTCGCCGCGAAGCCGGCGAAGATCGCATGGCACAGCGAGATCTCCCGGCCGAGGCCGACCAGCAGGCTGAGGCTGGCGAAGATGAGCACCATGGCGACGGTGTGGGTGGCGGTCACCAGCTGGAACTCCTTGAGCACCGCCGGCAGGAAGACGGCGCCCGCCGTGACGACGGCGATGCTGCCCAGCCGGATCTTCTCCGGGCCGACGACACCGGTGCCGGTCTTCTCCTCGCCGCCCGTCGCCGTCTTGAAGGCCCGCTTGGGTGAGAACACCATGATGAGGAACAGGACGATGAAGGGCAGCGAGCTCGGGATGCCGAGCAGGCCGAGATGGGGGGCCACCGCTTTGGTGGTGAGGCTCTGCGCCACTCCGAGGGCGAACCCGGCCACCATCGTCACCGGCAGGTTGGTGAGCCGCCCGGCGGTGGCGGCGGCCACGGCGGTGAGCACCAGGAGAGTCAGGTTGACCGGGTCGAGCCCGAGGGTCGGTACGAACAGCACGGCCGACAGGGCGGCGATGACGCAGCCGAGGATCCACGACCCGGTCGTGACCGCTCCCGAGTTCGTGCCGACCAGGCCGGTGAGCTCCCGGTTGGTGACCACCGCCCGGGTCTTGAGCCCGAGGGTGGTGAACCGGAAGAAGGCCACGAGGGCGAGCCCGACGGCGAGGACGATGCCGACGACGAGGAGCTGCTCGGTGGTGACGAAGACATCGCCGATCCTGTGCTTGTCGAGTGGAAAGTACGGCGCGATGGTGAAGCGCTCGCCGGTCTTCCAGACGACGGCCAGCCCTTGGAGCAGCACCAGGAGCCCCAAGGTGGCGACGATGTAGGCCACCGCCCCGGCGCCCTCCAGCCATCGCAGCAAACCTCGATCGAGGAGGATGCCCATCAGCGGGGCGAAGCCCAGCACGGCGATCAGGATGCTGGGCAGCGTCGGCCAGCCCCAGCTCACGTGGAAGTGGAAGAAGACGTAGGCGGAGAACATGCCGACGGCGCCGTGGGCGAAGTTGAAGACGCCGGAGGTTTTGTAGGTCAGGACGAGACCGGCGGCGGCCAGGGCGTAGAGCGATCCGGTGAAGACGCCGATGACGATGAACGGCAGGTATGCCCTCATGGCGCGGTGGTTCCGTCGCCGTGGCAGAGCTGGCAGGGCAGGAGGTCGTCGAGCTCGCCGGCCGAGGCCGGGACGGCGTTCTGGCTGGCCACGATGGCGCAGCCGGCCCGGTGGAACCGGCGCCCGCCTTCGGCGACATAGAGGACACCGTCGTCGCGGCGGGGCGCGGCGACCGCCACCTCGTCGGCGGCTTCCACGTCGAGGGCCAGGATCGGACCGAGCAGCCGGCCCTTGCGCCGGGCCAGGCTCTGGCGCAGCCAGCGGGAGTGCAGGGCCACCCCGATGCCGCAGGCGAACACGCCGTAGACGGCGATCAGCAGGCCGTCGACGCCTACCTGGGGGTCGGTGGAGTTCGTCGACCTGATCCAGCCGACGGCGATGAGCACCACGGAGATGAGCAAGGCGGGCGCGGCCCAGCTCAGTTCCCGGCGAATCGGCAGCGCCACGGTGGCGCCGGTCGGGACGGCGGTGGCCATCATCGCCGGCTGCGACTGGCTGTCCCGCACCGGGGACGTGCCGCCGGAGGAGACCCGGCTCGTGGCCGCGGCGTCGTCGAGGTCGAGGACCCGTTCGATGTCCGCCACGGGACGGCCCCGCAGCACGGCTTCGATGCGGTCGAGCTTGCGCCACTCGTCGTGGAAGTCGGCCGACAGCAGCAGCGCCACGCCGACCCCGAGGAAGAACAGCCCGACGATCGCCCCCGACACCAGGTAGGTCAGCTGGTTGTAGACCTGCACCGTGTTGGTGACACCGAGCCAGCCCCCCAGGATGCACAGGCCGCCGATGGCGATGAGGAGCCACGCCACCACCCGGTCCCGCTGGGACTTCAGCCAGATCATGATGTCCATGTGCGTGCTCCCTTGCGCCAGATCAACGAAAGCGCCAAGACGGCGATGGTGGCCAAGGCCACGGCGGCGTAGACGCCGTCGACGGCCCGGGGGACGGCGGTGGCGGCCAGGCGCCCGGCCCGCCGCACGGACTGGGCCGGGGCCGACGGTGTCGTGCCGGCGACGCCGGACGGCGGGGCCGCCAGCTCGGGCGTCGGCGTCGGCTCACCGCCGAGGGCCCCGGTGGAGCCGCCTCCGAGCGTCGCCGACGAGGTCGGCAAGGTGAAGTCGGCGGCCGGGGCCGGACCCGACGCCGCCTCGAAGGCCGACGCGGCCGGCTCCGAGGCCTGGGCGGCGGCGGCCGTCGGCTCGGGGGCCGGCCCGGGCGGCGGGCTGTTCGCGGTCGACGGTGCCGGCTCGGACGAGGCCGGCTCCGACGGGTGCGTGAGGAGGTCACCGCCGGGAACGATGGCGGTGGTGACCTGCCCCACCCGGAGGCGCACCACCCCGCTTCCTCCGCCCGGCAGCTCGTGGTTCATGGCGACTTCGATGGTCGCCGACTGCCCGCCCCCGACGATCTTCTCCGGGCTGAGGAATCGGATAGACATCCCCTGCGGCTTGAGGGCGGCATTCAGCGACTCGACGCCCTGCGACACCGGGACGGGGACGCCCTGCTGCGTGACGGTGAGCCCGTTCGGACCGACGCTGAAGCGCTGGTCGTTGATCACGCCGCCGTCGAGGTGCAGCTCGGTGGTGGTGGTTGGTTCGGCCTCGCCGGGGACGTAGGTCGTGACCGACCGGGAGTGCACGGAACCGAGCTTCAGGGGGCCGAGGCTCAGCCCGTCGGTGACTGACTCGGCGGTCGAGACGAGCTTGCCGTCGACGAGGCCGATCGACGTCGTCGACACCGAGCCGACCTGGGCCGTGTCGCCGCCCGCCGCCCGCAGCCGGGCGACGCCGCCCGCCGCGTCCTTCGCCGCCTTGGCTTCGATGAGGTACGTCCCGGTGGGGTCGGCCTGCTTTTGGTCCGGCTCGCCGGGGTTGGCGGCGACGTAGAACGGGTACCCCGGCACCGCCTGGCCGTTCGTCGCCAGCGCCACGTAGGCCGGGTACTGCATGATCGTCTGCCCCGGGTACGGCAGGGAGGCGAAGGACTGCCCGCCCGCCTGGCCGTCGACCTTGGCTTCGGTCACCGGGCCGACGCCGTCGAAGAAGTCCGATACCGCCGCCAGGCCGGCGGTCGACACGGTGGCCCGCTGCCCGCTGGCGATGGCCACGGCCGTCACACTGCTCAGGTCGACGGGCTCGGCTGCGCCGGCCGTGCGGGTGGTGAGGCCGGAAAGCGCCACGCCGCTGGCGACCAGGCCTCCCGCCGCCACGACCCTCAATGTCTTCATCCGGGCATGACGCGACCTAGGTTTCATCTCCCCCGTTGCCCCACTGTCGTCGGCGCAGGATTTGCGGCCGGTTCGGGCGATCTGTACCGATCGCCACGCTGAGTCAATACTTCGGGGGTTCCCGATACAACTGGCAGATGTGCTAGTCCGCCCGTCAGTGGTGCACGTCGAACAGCGCCGCCAGCGCCTCCCGGTAGCGGTCGGCCTCCGGTGTGCCGGCCACCGCCTTCAGGCGGACGGTCGGGGCGTGGAGGAGCTTGGCCACCACGCCGGCGGTGACGGCCTCGACGAGGGCCACCGCCTGCGGGTCGAGCGGGCCGACACGGGCCTGCCAGCGCTGGATCTCCGAGCGGCGGACATCTTCCACGTGGCAGCGCAGCGCGCTGACCAGCGGGCCGATGTCCCGGGCCGACGTCTCCCGGAGGAACCGCTCGACCTCGCCGGCCACGAGGCCTTCCACGGCGGGCAAGTGATGGCGCCGCTCGGCCATTACGCCGCCGGCGGCCCGGCGGAGATCGTCGAGATCGAACAGCGTCACGCCCGGGACGGAGGACAGGGCCGGGTCGGCGTCCCGGGGCACGGCCAGGTCGACGACCACCAACGGCCGGGTTGGCCGGCGGGCCATGACGTCCTCGACCAGGCGCCGGTCGAGGACGTACCCGGTGGCGCTGGTGGCGCTGAGCACTACGTCGACTGACTCGACGGCGCCGGCCAGATGGTCCATCGCCACCACGCCCCGGCCGTCCACGGCCTCGGCGACCTCCCGGGCCCGGGCTGCCGTCCGGCCGACGACCGAGATGTCGCCGACGCCTGCCCGGCGGAGCGCCGTGGCCGCCGCCCGGCCCATCTCGCCGGCGCCGATCACCAGCGCCGACCGGCCACCCAGGGTGTCGAGCCGCTCGCCCGCCAGGCGGACGCCGAGCGTCGGCAATGACGAGGCGCCGGCGCCGATGCCGGTTTCGGCCCGGGCCCGGCGGCCCGTCCGCAGGGCGTGGTCGAAAGCCCGGCGCAACAGCGGCGATGACGTGCCCCTGGCCTGGGCGGCCGCCACCGCCCGCTGCAGCTGGCCGAGGATCTCGGTTTCGCCGATGGTGACCGAACGGGCGCCGGCCGCCACGAGAAAGAGGTGGGTCAACGCCTCGTCGCCGTGCTGCACGCTGAGGTGGGGGACGAGGGCGCCCGGCCCGCACCCTGCCCGTCCGGCGAGGAAGGTCACCAGCTCTTCGATCCCGTTGTGGAACTGGCGGAGGCAGGCATAGATCTCGGTCCGCTGGCACGTCGAGACCACGATCACACCCTCCACGGCGGCGCCCCCGGACAGCTCGCCGAGCACACCGGGGAGGTCGTCGCCGCCGATGGCCAGACGCTCGAGCAGCGGCAGCGCCGCCGTTTCGTGGCTGGCCCCGACCATCACGAAGGAGCTCACGGGGCCTCGCCTTGGCACGGGTGGAAGGTCAGGAAGGTGAACTCCGGCGCCAGCGGAGTGGCCCGCAGCGTCAGCGGCAATCCGATGCGGAGCTCGTCGGCGGCGACGCCCTCGAGGGAACCGACGACCCGCACACCGTCGTCGAGCTCCACCACCGCGCTGATGTAGGGCACCTCCTCGGCCCACCCCCGGTCGAACGGCAGGTGGGTGACGGTCCACGAGAACAGCTGCCCGCGCCCGGCGGACGGGCTCCACCCGAAGGAGCCCGAAGCGCAACGGGGGCAGTGGTAGCGTGGCGGGTGGCGGAGGAGGCCGCAGTCGGAGCACTGCTGCAGGTGCACGACACCCGACTGGGCCCGGGCGTAGAACTCGGCGTTGAGCCCCTCGGGAGTGGGAATCCTCGGGTTGGGAGCCATCAGGTCCGCCCGTCGCGGGCCAGGATGGCGATGCTCCCGTCGCCGAGGTCGCCGTACCCCGTCACGACGCCCACCTGGGCGCCGGCGACCTGGGCCGCTCCGGCGTCGCCGCGGAGTTGGCGGACGGCCTCGATCACGTGGTTGAGCCCCCAGGCGTGACCCTGCGACAGGAGGCCGCCGTGGGTGTTCGTCGGGTACCGCCCGCCGAGCTCGATCGTGCCGCCTTTGACGAAGTCGGCGGCCCCGCCCGGTGGAGCGAGGCCCAGCGCCTCGATCTCCAGCAGCACCACGTAGGTGAAGCAGTCGTAGATCTGGAGGAAGTCGAGATCCTCGGGGCGGACGCCGGCCGTGGCGAAGGCCCGCGGTGCGGCGTGGTGCAGGCCGAGTTGCAGCGGGTCGGCCCGGCTCATGAGGTCGTCGGCCGGGTAGGGGTGGCCCTCGGCGCCGCCGAGGTACAGCACCGGGGCGTGGCGGAGGTCCCGAGCCCGCTCCAGCGTCGTGACGACGACGGTGGCGGCGCAGTCGGTCTCCAGGCAGCAGTCGAGCTTGCGGAGCGGCTCGGCCACGAACGGCGAGGCGAGGTAGTCGTCGAGCGTCAGCTCCCGTCCCCGCATGAGCGCCTTCGGATTGAGCTGGGCGTGCCGCCGGCAGGCCAGCGCCACGGCCGCCGCCGCCTCCTCGGGAACGCCGTAGAGCTCCTTGTAGCGGGTCAGATACAGCGAGTAGAGCTGCGCCGGTGCCCGCAGGCCGTAGGGGACGTAGAAGTCGGGTGTGATGCCGGCGTAGGAACCGGGGTCCCGCGCCCGGCGGGGCTTCGCAACCCCTTCCCGGGGCCGGAAGGCCGAGTAGCCGTTCCAGCCGACGGTGACCAGCACGACCGAGGCGACGCCGCAGGCGACGGCCATCGCCGCCGTCTGCAGCGCGGCCACCGGGCTGGCCCCGCCCATGTGGACGGTGGCGCTGTACCGGAGGTTCTCGATGCCGAGATGGGCGGCGATCTCCTCGGCCGAGGTGAACCCCGGCGGGGGGATGATCCCGTCGACGTCGGACGGCGCGAGCCCGGCGTCGGCCAGCGCCCCGAGGCAGGTGCGCAGGATCATCGGCAGCGGCAGCTCGTCGGTGCCCCGGACGTAGTCGGTCTCGGCCACGCCGACGACGGCCTGGCGGCCGGCCCAGCCGCCGGCGGTCATGGCAGGCTGGCCGGCGACAGCGTCTCGGGGCTGTAGACGATTCCCGCCTCCTGCAGCCGGCGGAGCTCTGTCTCGTCGACGCCGAGGTCCCGCAGCACGGCGACCGTGTCGCGGCCCGTCGGTGGTGGCCCGGCCAGGGGTGCCTTCCCGGCTTCAAAGTCGGCCGGTGTGGCGATCGAGGTGACGACCCCGCCTTCGCCCGGCTGGGAACTCGGCACCTCGACGAACACGCCGGCGGCGTGGGCCTGCCGGTCGGAGAGGACGTCCTCGGCGGAGTTGACCGGTGCCCACCACACGTCGTGCTCTTCGAACCGCCGGCCCCACTCCTCCCGGGAGTGGCGGGCGAAGATCTCGTCCAGGATGGCGATGAGGCTCTCGGCGGCCCGACGGCGGTCCCGGGCGGTGGCGTAGGCCTCGTCGGCCAGGCGGGGATCGTCCACCGCGGCCAGAAGCCGGGGCCAGTGCCGGTCGGCCTCGGCGCCGATGAGCCAGAACCACTTCCCGTCGCCGGCCTGGTAGGAGTTGAGCAGCGGGTTCTGCGCCGCCGTCCGGCGCTGGGGTGCGGCCAGGCGCCCGAGGGAGAGCCGGGTGGCCAGCTCGCTGCCGATGCAGTAGGCCCCCGATCGCAGGAGCGACGTGGCCACGAGCTGGCCCCGGCCGGTCCGCTCCCGCTGGAGGAGGGCGGCGAGGACGGCGGAGACGGTCGTCAACCCGGTGACCATGTCGCCGATGCCCATGGCCAGCATGACGGGCGGTTCGCCGGCCGGCGTCGAGCGGTCCGACACGCCGGCCCGGGCGCCGAAGGCGGCCATGTCGTAGCCGGGGGCATCCCGGTCGGGGCCTTCCAGCCCGTACCCCGTCAGGCTGGCGTAGACGAGGCGGGGGTGGCGGGCGAGGAGCCGCTGGTGGTCGAAGCCGATCCGTTCGAGGAACGCCGGCCGCATGTTCGTGATGAACACGTCGGCGCTGTCCAGGATCCGCTCCACCAGCTCGCGCCCTTCGGGGCGGTTGACGTCGAGGGCCACGCTGCGCTTGCCCCGGTTGAGGAAGTCGAAGCCGGGGGACCGTTGCTCCTTCGAGCCTGACAGCGCACCAAACAGTCCTCGCATGGGGTCGCCGGACGGCGCCTCCACCTTGATGACCTCGGCGCCCCAGTCGGCCAGCAGCCCACCGGCCGCCGGGCCGGCGATCCACAGTCCCATCTCGACGACGCGCACCCCGTCCAGCACACCCATTGCGAACCCTTTCTCAATGCCCGAGGAAGACCGGCTCGCGCTTCTCCATGAAGGCGCGCGGCCCTTCCTTGGCATCGGCGGTCTTGGCGTTGGCGATCGTGCACTCGGTCTCGATGGCGAACGCCTCGGCCAGCGGACGCCCGTTGGATCGGACGATCGCCTCCTTCGTCTTGGCCAGGGCCACCGGGGCCCCGAGGGCGATGCTCCGGGCCAGCCGCTCGGCGGTCGGGAGCACGTCCTCGGCCGGGACCACCCGGCTGTAGAGGCCAATGCCCAGCGCCGTCTCGGCGTCGATGGGCTCGCCGACGAGGGCGATCTCCATGGCGCTCGTCCACGGAACCTGACGGGCCAGGCGGACCAGCGATCCGCCGCCGGCGATCAACCCCCGCCGTACCTCGGTGAGGGCGAAGGTGGCGTGGGTCGAGGCCACCCGGATGTCGGTGGCCAGCAGCAGCTCGGCGCCTCCGGCCAGTGCCGGCCCGTTGACGGCAGCGACGATCGGCTTGAAGAACGTGTCGTTGCGCAGCATGGCCATGCTGAGGTACGAGCGCCGGCCGGTGAGCTGCGCCTCCCACTCGTCCTCCGGTGGCCGGCTCCGCAGCATCATCGGGATGGTGGTGCCGAGGTCGCCGCCGGAGCAGAACGCCTTGTCGCCGGCCCCGGTGAGGAGCACGGCCCGAACGGAGTCGTCGCCAGCGACGTCCTCCCAGATGCCGGCCAGGCGGATGACCATTTCCGGCGTCAGGGCGTTGCGCTTCTCGGGACGGTTCAGGGTCACGTAGGCGAGACCGTCGCGCTTCTCGAAGAGGATCTGGGACCCAGGGATCTCGGACATTGGGGTCACGTTCCTGACTGGAGGCTCGGGGCGAGCCATTCCTCGACCCGGCGCTTGATGGCGGGATAGTCCGCTTTGCCGTTGGGGCTGCGGAGGACGGAGTCGACGAGCAGCACGTGGCGGGGCGCCTTGTAGCGGGCCAGGGAGCGGCGCACGTGCTCGGTCAGCTCCGGGGCGGTCACCGCGGCGTCGGGGCGGACGGCCACCATCGCCGCCACGGCCTGACCGAAGCGGGGGTCGGGAACGCCGACGACCACGGCGTCGGTCACGTCGGGGTGGGTCTTGAGCGCTTCCTCGACCTCTTCCGGGAAAACCTTCTCGCCGCCGGTATTGATGCTCGTCGACCCCCGGCCGAGGAGCGTGACGGAACCGTCGGCCTCGACCCGGGCGTAGTCGCCGGGGATCGAGCAGCGCACGCCGTTGACGACGGGGAATGTGGCGGCGGTCTTCTCCGGATCCTTGTAATAGCCGAGCGGGAGGACGCCCTTCATGGCCAGCCGGCCGACCTGGTCCGACCCGGGTTCCACCGGGTTCCCCTCGTCGTCGATGACGAAGGCGTTCTCACCGAGGCGGAACCGTCCGCCCGACGCCTGCTTCTTGGCCGACGTCACCGACCGGCCCATCCCACTCGCTTCGCTGCTGTTGAGGAAGTCGACCAGCAGGGCGTTTGGGGCGTGGACCAGCAGCCGCTGCTTGAGCTCCGGCGACCACATCATCCCCGAGGACGACACGGCGGTGAGGCTGGAGAGGTCGAAGCGGCCCGGGTGGGCGTCGAGCTCGTCGAGGATCGGCCGGCAGAAGGCGTCGCCCACGATGGACAGGGCGGTCACTCGGTGCCGGGTGATGAGGTCGAGGAGCTCGGCGACGTCGAGCCGGCGGGACCGCGCCGTGACGACGGTCCCGCCCCGGCTGAGGATGGTGCCGGCGAAGACGTACCCGGTGCCGTGCATCAGCGGCGAGGCGGGCAGGCCGACGGGCCGGGAGCCGGCGGCGGCGACCCGGGCCCGCACATGGTCGAGGTCCATCTCGGCCGGATCCTTGGCGGTGTCGGACGCCCGGTACATGTCGTGCTGGCGCCACATGACGCCCTTGGGGCGGCCGGTCGTCCCCCCCGTGTAGATCAGCAGGAGGTCGTCGCCGGAGCGGCCCCAGGGTGCCACCGTGCGGTCGGCCTTGTCGGCGGCGGCGTCCTCGTAGGGCTGCGCCCACTCCGGGCAGGGCGCGGTGCCGTCGTCGGCGTGGAGCCACAGCCGGACCCCGGGGAGTTCCTTGCGGGCCTCGGCGACGGTGTCGGTGAGCTCGCCGTGGAAGACGACGGCGGCGGCGTCGGCGTTGTCCCAGAGGTACACCAGCTCGGCCGGCCCGTAGCGGTAGTTCGTGTTGACAGGGACGAGCCCTGCCTTCATGGCCCCGAAGGCGGCCTCGAGATACTCCGGGCCGTTGTAGAGGTCGAGCGCCACCTTGTCCTGGCGGCCGAGGCCGGCGGCCAGCAGCGCCGCCGCCACGCCGTCGGCCCGCCGGTCGAACTCCGCCCAGCTGAACCGGCGATCGCCGTGGATCTGGGCAGCCTCGTCGGGCACGGTGTCGGCCACCGCTTCCCAGACGTCCGCGAAATTCCACTCCATCACCTGGCCGAGCTTACGGAGCCACCTCCGGCACCCCAACTAGCACATCTGACAGTTGTACCGATGGGCCCGCTCCTGTGGATTGGAGGCGTGCAACAGGACGGCTTGTTCGACCTGACCGGCAAGGTGGCGATCGTCACCGGCGGCAGCCGGGGCCTGGGGCGGGCGATCAGCATCGGCTTCGCCCACTACGGAGCCAGCGTGGTGGTGGCCAGCCGCAAGGAAGAGGCGTGCGTGGCGCTGGCCGGCGAGATTACCGCCGCCACCGGCCGGGAGGCACTCGGTGTCGGCTGCCACGTCGGCCGGTGGAGCGACTGCGACCGTCTCGTCGACGTTGCCTACGACACCTTCGGCCGCGTCGATGTGCTGGTCAACAATGCCGGCATGTCGCCCCTCTACCCGTCGCTGTCCGAGGTCACCGAGGAGCTCTTCGACAAGGTCGTGGCCGTCAACCTGAAGGGCGCCTTCCGCCTGTCGTCGCTCATCGGCACCCGGATGGCGGCCGGCGCCGGCGGGTCGATCATCAACGTGAGCAGCGTCTCGGCGGTCCAGCCGGCGGTCACGGAGATTCCCTACGCCGCGGCCAAGGCCGGGCTCGACTGTCTCACCCTCGGGTTGGCCAAGGCCTTCGCTCCGGCCGTCCGGGTCAACACGATCATGCCCGGGCCGTTCCTCACCGACATCAGCAAGGCCTGGGACCAGGAGGTCTTCACCGAGTACGCCAAGGGAGTGATCCCCCTGAGGCGCGGCGGCGACCCGGGCGAGGTGGTCGGCGCGGCGCTGTACCTGGCCGGGGCGGCCTCGAGCTACACGACCGGTACCACCATCCGCATCGACGGCGGCGCCACGCTGGCCGGCGGCATCCGGACCCATGCGAACTAGCACATCTGCCAGTTGTCCGGTGGGTAGACGATCGGTTGACTGTGGTCACGAGGTGCACCAGCGCCGACCGGTCGGGGGGAGTTGGACAGACCGATGAGTTTCCAACCGTTGGAAGGCGTGCGGATCGCCGACTTCTGCTCCAACATCGCCGGCCCCTTCGCCTCGATGATCCTGGCCCAGCTCGGAGCCGACGTGGTCAAGGTCGAGCCCCCGGCGGGGGACGACGCCCGCTCCTTCGCCGAGAAGGTGGGCGACGTGAGCATCGTCCACCACTACGTCGGCGCCGGGAAGCGGGGCATCGTCGTCGATCTCAAGTCGCCCGCCGGGCTCGAGGTGGCGCTGACACTGATCAAGCGGTCCGACGTCGTCCTCCAGAGCATGCGCCCCGGCGTGGCCGACCGGCTCGGCATCGGGCGCGACGCCGCCCTGGCCGCCAACCCCGACGTCCTCTACTACGACGTGAACGCCTTCGGTCAGGGCCCGGTCGGCATCACCCAGCCCGGGTACGACCCGCTGGTCCAGGCCTTTTCCGGGATCATGGAGATGACCGGCCACGACGGCATGCCCCCGACGCGCTGCGCGCCGTCGGTGATCGACCTGGGCACCGGCCAGTGGGTGGCGCTCGGGATCCTGGCTGCCCTGCTCGGGCGGGCCAAGGGCCGTCCCGTCAAGACGATGGAGACGGCGCTGGTCGACACGGCCTTCAGCCTCGTCGCCTACCAGGCGACCAACGCCTTGCTGACCGGTGAGCGCCCGCGGCGGGCCGGTTCCGGCAACCCGATCGCCGCGCCGTACCAGTGCTACCAGGCGGCCGACGGCTACTTCCTGCTGGCGGCGCCGAGCCAGCGCCTGTGGGAACGGGCCACGCAGGCGCTGGGTCTGGGGCAGCTCGTCGACGACGAGCGGTTCCGCACCGTGGCCGACCGGACGCGTCACCGCGATGTCCTGGAGAAGATCATCACCGATGTCACCCGCCGCGCCGGCGTCGACGAGTGGATCGAGCGGTTGACCGCCGCCGGCGTCCCGGCCGGGAAGGTGCTCGGTCTCGAGGAGGCCGTGGCCACCGACGTCGTCGATGAGCGAGAGACGTTCCTGGAATCCGACGGCGTGCCGCTGGTGCGCCTGCCGTGGCTCCAGGACGGCCGGCCGGTGCCGTGGCGCCGTCCGGCACCCGGGCTCGGCGAGCACACCGTCGAGGTGTTGGAGGAGCTCGGCTACCCCCGAGAGGCCATCAACGATCTGGTCGCCAGTGGCGCCGTCTCGTGCGAGCAGCCACTGGTGGAGAGCCTGTCCAACTGAGGGCTACGCCGAAGCGTACGTAGCCGTACCAGGGAGAACCCATGCCTAACGACGTTCCGTTCATCATCGACGCGGTCGCCCACCCCTACAACTTCCGCGAGGACAACTACGGCGACAGCCCGTTCGCGCAGGCCGGTGCCGCTTCGACGGCGGAACTCGCCTGGGCGCTCGTCGCCTCCGCCCCCGACCCCTCATACACCCTGCCCCGCAGCGCCTACCTGAGCGACTGGTCGGTGGAGGACACGGCGGCGATGCTCTTCAAGGAGAGCCTGACGGACGTCTCGGTCTGCCACCACCTCCCGATCTACGCCTACAAGGACGGGCTCGTCTCCATGGAGAAGACGGCCGAGGCGGTCGAGAAGTACCCCAACCGCTTCATCGGGGCGTACGCCGGCATCGACCCGCTCCACGGCAAGGACGCCCTGCGGTCGCTCGAGCGCCAGCTCGACATGTACGGCGGCAGGACGATCGGCGTGAAGATGTACCCGACGAGCTGGAGCAACGACACCGTCCGCAACTGGCGCATGGACGACCAGGAGCTCACGTTCCCGATCCTGGAGAAGGCGGCGGAGAACGGGATCAAGGTCACCGCCGTCCACAAGGCCATCCCCATCGGACCCGTCCCCGGCCAGGAGTACGCCCCGGACGACGTGGCCGGCGCGGCCACGCACTTCCCGGATATGAACTTCGAGATCGTCCACGGCGGCATTTCCCACGTCGAGGAAACCGCCTGGCTGCTCGGCCGCTACCCCAATGTCTGGATCAACCTCGAGATCTGGAACATCGTCCTGCTCCGCAGGCCCCGGGTGTTCGCCAAGATGTTCCTCGACCTCCTCAGCGTGGCCGGGGAGTACGCCCTGGACCGGATCTTCTGGGGGACGGGCACGATCCTGCACCACCCGCGCCCGACCATCGAGGCGTTCCTCGACTTCGAGTTCCCCCAGGATCTCCTTGACCAGGCCGGGATGCTGGGCCCGATCCCGCAGCTGACGATGGAGCACAAGAAGAAGATCCTGGCCGACAACTACGCCCGGATGCACGGCCTCGACGTCGAGACGCTCAAGAAAAACGTCGGGACCGACCAGTGGACCCGGGATGGCGGCGACCTGCCCGACCCCTACTCCACCACCTCGAAGTGGGAAGAGATCCGCCAGGCGCAGACGGTCGGCGCCGGGGCGGCCACCACACCGCCGGGGGCGTGATGGCCACGAGCACGGCCACGCTGCAGGACGAGGTGCGCCGCATCCTCGACGAGATCAAGGACCCCTGCAGCGTGGGGTTCGGAGACCCGATGGGTCTCGTCGAGATGGGCCTGGTCCAGGCGGTGGACGTCACCCCGACCGGTGACGTCACCGTCCGCCTCCGGCTCACCTCGCCGTTCTGCGAAATGATCGGGTTCTTCAAGCACACGGCGGTGGAGCGCATCCGGAGCCTGCCGTCCGTCGAGTCGGTGACCGTGGAGACCGACTCGGGCTTCGACTGGTCGCCGGACTACATGTCGCCGGCCCGCCAGGAGCAGCGCCGCCAAAAGCTGGCGGCGCTGCGGGCCTCGGCGCGGGGCGGTGGCGACAGGCAGGTTCTGGTTCTTTCGAATCGACGGGGGATGTGATGAGCAAGCCGGCCGTGAAGATGAGATTCCAACATCTGCTCGACAACTTCGACCTCGAAGCCCAGGAGTTCGCCGACAACTTCGACGAGGTCTGCGAGGAGATCCACCAGGGCCACCCGATCCTGCGCAGCGAGCGCTACGGCGGCTACTGGGTCGTCACGGGCTTCGACGACGTCCGCAAGATCACGCTCGACTACCAGACGTGGACGAACACCAACGGCTACGAGCCGCTGCGGATGGGCGACGACAACGCCCGGCTCTATCCCCTGGAGATCGATCCGCCCTACCAGACGCGCTGGCGGCAGGGGCTGGGCAAGTACTTCGCCCCCAACGTGATCCAGGCCCGCCAGGAGAGCATCCGGCACTTCGTCAACGGCCTGATCGACAACATCATCGAAACCGGCCAGTGCGACTTCATCGATGCCTTCGCCGCCGGCCTCCCCGGGCGGGTCTTCTTCTCGACCATGCTCGGGGTGCCGCTGTCCGACCTGCCCTACCTCCAGGGCGCGGCCGACCAGGCCGTGCGAGGGCCGATGGAAGGCCGTATGGAGGGGTGGAACAAGGTCGGGGCATACCTCAACGACTACATGCTCGAACGGCAGAAGCAGCGGCCCCGGGGCGACTTCACCGACGCCATCATCGAGGGTGTCGAGCTCGACAACGGTGAGCCGGCGCCGTGGCTCCACAAGGTGTTCGTCATGGTCGATATGGTGGCCGGAGGCCTGGCCACGACGACCTTCCTGCTCGGCGGGCTGGCCCACTTCCTCGGGACGCACCCCGACGAGCGGAAGCGCCTGTCCGACGATCCCGACCTGCGGGCCAACGCCGTCGAGGAGCTCATCCGGTACTACTCCTCGATCCTGGCCCTCGGCCGGACAGCCACCCGGGACACCGAGGCCTGCGGCCAGCCGATCAAGGAGGGGGAGATGATCATGCTGGCCTACGCCGTGGCCAGCCGCGACCCCCGGGAGTTCGCCAACCCCAGCCGGATCGACATCGAGCGCCAGATCGGCACCCAGATCGCCTTCGGCTACGGGCCCCACCGCTGCATCGGCAACCAGCTGGCCCGGCTCAACACCATCGTCGCCATGGACGAGATCCTGCGCCGTATGCCGGACATCGAAGTTCCCGACGGGGCCGGCCCGAAGTGGTTCCACAGCACCGTGACCAGAGACATCCTGAGCCTGCCCGTGGTCTTCACGCCCGGGCGCAAAGAGCAGGGGTAGGTGAGCCAATGAAGTACGCCGTTGATGCCGCGCTCTGTTGTGGCCGGGCCCGTTGCTACCAGGTGGCGCCGGAGGTGTACCGGAAGGCCAAGGACGGGACCAACGCCGACGCCGGGAAGACCATCGACGTTCCCGCGGAACTCGAGGAGGCCGCCCGGGAGGGCGCCGAGTCGTGCCCCGAGTCGGCGATCCTCCTCATGGACGTGAACGAGCCGCAGTCCGTCTGAATCGCGGGAGCCACCGTGTACAAGCGAGACCACCTCTACATCGGCGGTGAATGGATCGCGCCCTCGGATCACCGGACCATTCCCGTCCGCAATCCAGCCACCGAGGAGGTCATCGGCGAGGCGCCGGCCGCGGTCGAGTCTGACGTCGACCGCGCCGTCGCCGCCGCTCACCAGGCCTTCGAGCACGGCCCCTGGCGCTTCGCCTCGATGGCCGAGCGGGTCGAGGTCGTCGAGCGAATGTGCCAGGCCCTCGAGCCGCGACTCGACGAGATCCTCCACCTCGTCACCGCCGAAATGGGGGTCCCTATCCGCATCTCCCGGGTGCTCCACCGGGACATGGCCATCGGCAGCGTCCACAACGCCTGCGCCGCCGCCCGCGCCCTGGCCACCGAGGAGTACCGTGCCGGCCGCGTGGAAGCCATGATCCGGCTGGAACCGGTCGGTGTCGTGGCCTCGATCGCCCCCTGGAACGGGCCGTTCCTCCAGGCCCTCTACAAGGTCGTCTATCCGCTGCTGGCCGGGTGCCCGGTGATCCTCAAGCCGGCGCCGGAGACGCCGCTCGACGCGTTCTACGTCGCCGAGGCCTTCGAGGCGGCCGGTCTGCCGCCCGGACTGCTCAGCATCCTGCCCGGCGGCCCGGCGGTCGGCGCGCACCTCGTGCAGCACCCCGACGTCGACGCCGTCTTCTTCACCGGCAGCACCGAAACGGGTCGCAAAATCGGCGCCGTCTGCGGCCACGACATGAAGCGGGCGGTCCTCGAACTGGGCGGGAAGTCGGCGGCCATCGTCCTCGACGACGCCGATCTGGAGACGGCTCTCCCGGCGCTGAGCAACGGCGCATTCGGGAACACCGGCCAGAACTGTGCCGCCACCTCCCGGGTGCTGGTGGCCAGCAGCCGCTACGCCGAGGTCATCGAAGGCCTGGCCGACTCGGCCACGGCCCTGCGGGTCGGCGACCCGCTCGACGAGTCCACCGATCTCGGGCCCCTCGTCTCCGAGGCCCAGCGGGACCGGGTCGAACGGATGGTGCGGGAGGCCATCACCGACGGCGCCCTTCCCGCCGCCCCGGGCGGGCGGCCCGGCCTGCCCCGGGGGTGGTTCCTCCGGCCAACCGTGCTGGCGGCGGTGGACAACCGGTCCCGGATCGCCCAGGAGGAGATCTTCGGACCAGTCGTGTGCGTGATCCCCTTCGCCGACGACGCCGAGGCCATCTCCATGGCCAACGACTCACCCTATGGGCTGCACGGCGCCGTCTACAGCGCCGACGACGACCGCGCCCTCGACGTCGCCCGCGCCGTCCACACCGGCACCATCTCGGTCAACGGCTTCCTCCTCAACTCCGAGCAGCCCTTCGGGGGGGTGAAGGCCAGCGGGATCGGCCGGAAGTACGGGCCCGAGGGCCTCCGGGAGTTCATGGAGACGAAGACCGTCAACTTCGCCCGCAACGCCGCCACGTTCGCCCTGCAGGAGTAGCGGTGCGGCGAAAACCCAGCTCCCTCAGAGTGGGAACGTGGCGACGAGTTCGGTCCCGAATCCGTTGGCCGGGGCGCCGAGCCTGATCGTGCCGGCAACGTCTGCGGCCAGGCGCTGGAGCGATGCCAGGCCGTGCCCGGTCCGGTGGTCGGGGCCGAGCTTCAGCCCGAACCCGTCGTCGACGATGGACACGACGACCTGACCGTCGGACACGTCGACAACCAGGGCGATGCGGCAGGGGCCCGCGTGTTTGGCGGCGTTCACCGTCCCCTCCCGGACGACTTTGACGACGGCGTCGGCCACCGGCCGCGGCACCGCGCCCAGTTCGTCGTCCGGCGGAAGTTCGACGTGGACCGCCACGCCGAACTCCTCTTCCACCGCCTCGATCTCGACCCGGATCCGGCGGGCCAGTGTCGGCTCCGGGGCGGACGCCGTGAGCTGGTGGATCACCTCCCGAACGGCCGTGTCACCCTTGGTCAGCAGCTCACGGATCCCGGCCAGGCATTCGGCGTCACTCTCGGAGCGGGCCGTCTCGAGCAGGCTGTCCACCCCGAGTTGGGCGACATAGAGGATCTGAGCGACGCGGTCGTGAAGAGCGTCCGCGATCCGTTCGCGTTCGCGGAGCCGGGCGATCTCGGCCAGCTGATGCTGGTACCGCTCGGTGGCCCAGGCCAGGGCGACGAGGCTGGCCAGCCGGGAGACAACCTCGCGCTCCTCCTTCCCGAACGGTTCTCCGATACGGAGCACCGACAGGGTGGCCGTCCGCTCGGGATAGAGCTCGACAGGGGCGTGGAGCGCCACACACCCCGCCTGCTCCAGGTCATCGGGGATCGAGCCGGTGGGGTCCTCCTCGAACCGGCGGGCGGCCAGGAACAGCTGTCGCTCGAGCTCCGAGTCCGCCGGGCCGGTCCTTCGGACGATCGGCTCCGACAGCCGGGGGAACAGGGCGACCACCGAGGCGCCGATGACCGCCCCCAGCTCGTCGAAGGCCGGCACCAGACAGTCGGCCACCGCCTTTCCGGAGGCGATGTCCACCGCCACTCTGGCCAGGATCCTCTCCAGCCGTTGGCGGGCGACCATCCGTACGACGGCGCGGGCCAGATCCATCACCATGCCCACCGGCGGCTTCACCCGCTCGACCGGGAGGTCGCTCCGACCGGTCGCTCGCTCGGAGGGGGGCCGGCGCTCGGCCCGGCGGTCCAGGCCACGGATCTGGCCCTGCCGGCAGAGGTAGGTGCGCAGGGCTCCGGCGTCGGGGTCAAAGCGCTCGGGAGCGATCCAGAGGTCCAGGAAGACCTCCTGGAGGATCTCCTCCCATCCGTCGGCCCGCCCGAGCGTCTCGGTGATGGCGGCCGCCACCGGGGCGGCATGGCGAAGGATGATCTCGCTCAGGGCATCAGCGTCGCCCCGCCGGAGCCGCCTGGTGAGCACGGCTTCCGAGGCGTGCGCCAGTGGCCGGTCGGCGTGGCGGGGCCGACGACCTCTATCCGGCCGCCAGCTGGTCTCGGCTCCCGGCGCGGTGGCGTCAACGACCGCCGCTGGACTCATGGCTCCCCCCGTAGGCGCTGTCAAGGCCGATGGCGACGATCGCTGTCCGAGATTTTATGCCCCCTTGTCCTGCCCTGCACTCCCCGGGACGGCGCAGTCTTACAACGGAAATGTGGCGGCGAGGCGGGTGCCCAAGCTGCCCGATCCCGGGGCCACGGTGATCGTTCCTCCCGCGTCCTCAACCTGGCGACGCAGCGACCCCAGACCGTGGCCCGCCGCGCTATCGCCCGGGCTGCGAAGTCCGAATCCGTCGTCGACGACCGTGATGCTGATCGTGTTGTCGCTGAGGGCGATCGTGATAGCGATACGGGAGGGGCCGGCGTGTTTGGCGGCGTTGACGATGCCCTCGCGGGCGACCTTCACCACCGCGTCGGCCACCGGCCGGGGCACGGCCCCGAGTTCGTCGTCGGCCGGGAGCTCCAGATGGACGGCCACACCGAACTCGTCCTCGACGGCCTCCACCTCGAGACGGACCCGGCGCCCCAGGTTCGGCTGGCCGGGGGCCGTCGTCAGCTGGTGGATCACCTCCCGGATGGCGGTGTCGCCCTTGATCAAGAGTTCCCGGACCTCGATCATCCGCTCGGCCTCGAATCCGGCCGTGGCCGTTTCGAGCACGGTGTCGATACCCAACTGGGCGGCGTAGAGGATCTGGGCGACGCGGTCGTGGAGGGCGTCGGCGATCCGCTCCCGCTCGCGGAGGCGGGCGATCTCGGCCAGCTGATGCTGGTACCGCTCCGTGGCCCAGGACAGGGCCACCAGGCTGGCCAGCCGGGAGACGACGTCCTGTTCCTCCTTCACGAACGGCTCTCCGGTCCGGCGCAACACCGACAGCGTGGCCGTCCGCTCGCCGTAGAGCTCGATCGGGGCGTGGAGCGCCGCCCAGCCGGGATCGCCGGGGTGATGGGGGTAGGCGCCCACGGATCGGGACCCGAGCTGGCTGGCGTCGGCCGCGAGGCGGCGTTCGAGCTCCGCATCGGCCGGGCCCGTCCGGCGGATGAGCGGCGGGAGGTCCCGGGGGAACAGCGCCACGACGGACGCGCCGATCACCGCGCCGAGGTCGTCAAAGGCCGGGACCAGGCAGTCGGCCACCGGCTTTCCCGAGGCGATGGCCATCGCCGCGCCGGTCAGGATCCGCTCCAGGCGCTGGTGGGCGACCAGGCGGACGACCGACCGGGCGAGGTCGACGAGGATGGCTATCTGGGGCGTGACCGTCTCAATCGCCGCGACGTCTTCCGTGGTGAAGTCGGACGGCTTGTTCACCAGGTGCAGGACGCCGATCCGGCGGTCTCCGGAGTCGAGCGGCACCGACAGGATGCGGCGGATCCGGAACTTCTCCACGTAGTCCCGCAAGATGCCGGGGTCGGCGCCGGCGTCGTTGCTCAGGTACGGCTGGCCGGTCGAGAAGACCCGGGCCCCGGTGCTGAACATGTTGGTGGCGGGGCCGGTAACCGAGGCCACCAGCGTGTCGTCGGTGGCGCCGAAGGCGCCGGGGAGGGCTCGTAAGATCTCCCGCTCCTCGTCCCAGATCGTGATGCCGACCGCGGTGGCACCCGTGAGGGGTCGGACAACGTCGGTGACCTGTGTGGTGATCTCGTTGATGGCGTCGGGGAGCCGCTCGAGGTTCTCCCAGGCGAGGCCGATCCCCCGCCGGCCCTCGTGGCGCGCCCGGGTCGTTCCCCGGGCCAGCGCGAAGGCGATGTGCCGACCGAAGGCGAGGACCAGGATGGGAAGGTCGTCCGGGACGGCGGTCTGCGGGTCGTGGACGACCCGCAGCGAACCGATCCGCGGGCCCGATTCGATGCAGAGGGCCGTGGACAACACCCGCCGGCGGCCGAGCGTGCCGGACTCGACGGCGTGCTCGTCGGCGGCGTCCGGCGGCGGCGGCAGGTCGAGCGCATCGGCCAGCTCCCCGGGAGTCAACCCTTCGGCGATGACGACCCGAGGCTCGGTGGCCCGCTCGTCGACGACCAGCAGGCCGTCGGCTCGCAGGGCGGCGACCGCCATCCGGAAGACCTCGGCCAGATCGAGGAAGTCGCCGCCGTAGGCCGAGGGCGCCGCCGGGCTCGTGGACCGATCAGGCGTCATTCCCGCCTCATCCCGGGGACTCGTCGTCGGGTCGGGCGATCAAGCCGGCCCGGATGGCGCGGGCCACCAGTTCGGTCTTGCTGTTGGTGTCGAACTTCAGTTTCAGCTTCTGGATGTGGAACCGCACGGTGGACTCTGAGATCAGGAGCCTCTTCGAGATCTCGCCGTAGGTCAGGCCCTGGGCGGCGAGCTCCAGCACCCGCGCCTGCTGAGGCGTGGGCGAGCCGGTGTCGCTGCGGGATTCCACGAGCTGTTCCAGCCGTCGGACGATCTGGGTGGCGTTGAGGTCCTGGTCCCACCGGCACCGGCCCCGGGCGTGGGCGTCGTCGAGCGCTCCTCGCAATTCGGCCAGTCCGGCGGCCTTGGTGACGTAGGCCGAAGCCCCGGCGTTCAGTGCGTTCCGGACGGCGTCCTCCGTCAGGTACGAGCTGAGGGCGATGACGTTGATGTCGGGTAGCAGGCGACGCAGCGCCCGGCAGAGGTCATGGCCCGGCATGTCGGGGAGGCGCATGTCGATGATGGCGACGTCCGGTCGTTGCTGGCGGGCCAGGTCCACGGCCCCTTCCCCGGTCGATGCGGCGCCGACGATGGTGAACCGGTCGTCGTGGGACAGCGCCGCCACGAGTCCTTCGCGGACCACTTCGTGGTCGTCGACGATGACGAGCCGCAAACGGCTCCCGTCGGTGGCGGCGCCGTCTCCGTCTGACGAACCAGCCATGTCACCAAAGGGTAGTCACATATCCAGCGGCGGATAGTAAGCATCCACGCCGGTGCGTTCGACTTCGCTGGCCCAGTCCGTGTCGTACTCCGCTGACGGTCCGAGGTCCGGAGCCACGAAGCTCCACGCCTGGCACCGGTAGGTCCAGTTGTGAGGCTGGAGGCGGTGTGCCTCCCTGAAGTGTCGGACGGCGTCCTGCGGGTGGCCCTGACGCTGAAGATGGCATCCGAGTTCGAAATGGGCGGCGGCCCGCGCCTCGTCCCCGCCTCGCGGGAGGGACCGGGCCACGACTTCGTCGGGCGGAAGGACGTACCGGCTGTCGGCGCCGTGCACCGCCCAGTCCCGTACGGCGGCGAGGTACTTCTCGTGCTCGACCCGGAGTTGCTTCTCCAGTGCGACGGTGCGCCGCTGGTGTTCGGGGGCGTCGGCGGAGAGCCCTTCTTCCCAGTCCGGGTAGGCGGAGAAGGCCGGCTCCGGGGGCCGGACGATCATCCCCTGCTCGTCAATCCAGACTCCGCTCGGCACATTCACGATTCCGAACAACTCGTCCAGGCGGTGGTGCTCGTCGATCAGGGCGGGATGGTCCGGCGCGGCCGCTTCGATCCACGGCCGGGCGGCCGCCGGTCCGGCCGTGTCCAAGGCGACGGTCACCACCTCCAGTCCACGGTGATGCAGTTCCGAGCGCAGCTGCTGCCACACGGGCAGGTCCGAGCGGCAGTGTCACCACGACGCCCAGGCGACCAGCACGACCTTCTGGCCCCGCAACGAGCTGAACCGGAGAGGTCGCCCGTCGACGTCGGGCAGCACGAAGTCGGGGGCTTCGGCGGAGTCCAGGGCCCGGCCGGAGATCGTCGACGGCCCGAGCGCCCAGAGCTCGTGGCCCTCGGCCCGCACGAGCGGCATCCCGAGCCGTTCGACCAGGACCTCGGCATCGACAGCCGGCCCGGCGGCGGGGAGCGGGATGCAGATCCCGCCGCGGCAGGCACCCTCCGGCTTCAAGGCCCACCCCGTCGCCCGTTCCAACTCCTCGACGGGAACATCCATCGTCGTCAGGATCACCCGCAAACGGTACCCGGCCGCCATCCGCAAGCTTCACGGCTCGGCAGGATCGATACCGAGTGTGGCGAACACCTTGTCGATGCGACGACCCGCCTCGCGGTGCTGATCGCTCACAGTGTGCGTGTAGGTGTTGAGCGTGATTCCGACGTCGGAATGGCCGAGGCGCTCCTGCATGACCTTGTCGTCGCCAACGACGACCCTGCCGATCGATTGCGCGGTGTGGCGCATTCCCTTCGGAGTGATGCGGGGAACGCCGGCCTTCTCGACCAACGTGTCCATCAGTCGGCCGAAGTTGTTCGGGTCCACCCAGCCGCCGACGGCGGTCGTGAAGACGAGACCGGTGTCGATCCAGGCCGGACCGACGAACTCCGCCTCGCCCTGCTGCAGCGCACGATGGCCTTCGAGCACCGCGGCCGTGACGTCGCCGAACGTGACGACCCGGTCGCTGTACTCGGTCTTCAGCTGCTTGAGAACCGGCCGGCCCCGCTCGACCGAGAGCTGCTGTACAACCTCCAGCTGGTGCTGCTCAAGATCGACGTCCACCCATCGAAGGGCCAGAACCTCACCTCTGCGCAGGCCCGTGACGAGCCCGAGATGGAACGCTGCAAAGAGGCGATGCTCGGCCGCCGCCCTGAGGAACTGGCGAGCCTCGTCGAGTGTCCAGCCGAGCTTCTTGCGGGTCCGGTCCGGGCGGGGTGGCTGGGTCAGCGCCACCGGGTTCGAGGGCATCCGGCCCCGCTGGACCGCCTCCTCGAGCGCCATCGAGAGGACCTTCCGAACGAGGCGGGCCGACGTCGGGCCGAGTCTGGTACGACCGGTGTCCGTCTCGGCTCGGAGCTCGCCGATCCAGGCGTCGACCACCTCGGCCGACAGGTCCCGGAGCCGCACGGCGCCGAGCAGCGGGACGATGTGGCGGCGGACCGCCCAGGTGTACTGGTCGTAGGTGGCGACCTCGACTCGGCCTTCCTTGGCCGGCAGCCACACCTCGTCCAGGAACTCGGCGAGGGTCTCGCCGGCCGTTCCGGCCCGCCCGTCCGTCAGCGCCCGGACATGCGCCTCGGCCGCCCGCTTGGTCTCGAACGTGCCGAGTTGCTTCACCCGCCGCTTGCCGGTCGTCGGGTCGTATCCGCTCAGCCGGACGACCCACTTGCCCCGCTGGCGGTGGACCTCGGGCTCCCCAGCCTGAACCGACCTCACATCACCAGGTTACTGCATACATTTTGCATACATCGGCGGATTTCATACCCGGAAATGACACGAGCCGGTGCCCCCACACCGGCTCTGACCTGCACCTTTACCGTCGGGCTGGGGAGATTTGAACTCCCGACCTCTTGACCCCCAGTCAAGCGCGCTAACCAAGCTGCGCCACAGCCCGTGTACTCTGACCTGCGGAAATACCACTCGTGTCACA
>Ga0070741_10006099_pt1 | contig 26145 bp, 21 predicted proteins | sample Coa_R1_4_FD_66440 | JGI IMG/M metagenome (GOLD analysis project Ga0070741, IMG submission 66440) | Surface soil microbial communities from Centralia Pennsylvania, which are recovering from an underground coalmine fire - Coalmine... | ecosystem: Environmental > Terrestrial > Soil > Unclassified ... | reverse complement strand
TCGTTATCGCAGAATACGCCGGGTGCGCCAGTTTGCGGGTGGCGAAGTGAATCGCGTGTTCGTGCTTTCTCGCGTGACTCTCGGCGCGGACGTGGCGGTGAGCAGTGTCGCTCTTGCCGCTGCCAAAGAGCGTTTCCCCAACGCAGAAATTTGTTTCGTCGCCCCGGTAAAAAACGCGGAGCTGTATATGGCTGACCCTCGCGTTACGCCGATATCAATTACTTACGGACGATCCAGCTTGCTGCGCGACCGGCTCCTTGCCGCGGCCGAACTGCAGGTCGCAGTGGATGAACTGAGTTCCATCGTGATCGATCCCGATTCGCGCCTGACGCAGCTTGGATTGATACCCGTTTGCGACGATGCCCGGTATTATTTCTTTGAAAGTCGTGCCTATGGATTTGAAGGCTCCGAAGCACTTCCTCGACTTACCGCCCAATGGCTCGCGGAAGTTCTTGATATACCGCTGGCATCGCCGTTCGTGGCTCCTGCGCTCCAGCCCGAGGCCGGAGATGCGACTTCAGATGTGACCGTGAGCTGGGGAGTCGGCGATAACCCGAGCAAGCGCATCGATGACGAATTCGAATTTGAAGTGCTTTTCGCTCTGGTGAAGCAGGGCCGTTCTGTTTTGTTGGATCGTGGAGCAGGAGGCGAAGAGGCGGAACGAATTGACTCGCTTACCGCTCGTCTTGGTCATCCGTCGCTTTTGCAGATCCACGATGGCAGCTATGCTTCTTTCGCGAGCCATATCGTTAGAAGCAAGCTCTACATAGGTTATGATTCGGCGGGGCAGCATGTCGCCTGCGCGGCGGACGTTCCGCTTGTTTCCGTCTTTGCTGGCTATGCGAGCGAACGGATGTTCGATCGCTGGCGTCCAGTCGGACCTGCTTCACACGTCATTAAGGTGGATAACGACAATCGCTCCGGCGTTCTCGCGCGAACGCTCGCTGCTATTGCGGAGGTTTGACGCCCGGCGGCGGAGGCGGCACCGTCGGCATCCCAAACGGATTTGCCGTTGGTTTTGATTCTGATGCGGGCCGCTCTTCCGTCTTGCTGGCCGGCAGCGGTGGAGGCGGAGTGGGGTCCATAGTGACCTTGCTGTCGCCGTAGAAAATAGTAGACCCGGCCTCGAACTTGCGGTAATTTCCAAACTGAATTTCGTTCTTGCTGTTCTCGCGACCAGCCACCATGTACAGGGTCGCGACCAGAGGCAGGATAAACGGATTTCCACTGATGTCGACCTGGTCGTAATCCAATGTCTCTTCAGCTTTGTTTACCGGGAAGCTCTTCGGAATGTCCCTGGCTTGAAACTTAATGCGATCGATCTCGCCTGTATTCGGGTCGGCATAAATCAGCCCCGAGTATGCAGTGATGATCCGTTGCTGATCGCCCTCGCCTGATCCGTAGCTAATCGAATATTCGGAGTGTCCGCTATCGATGAAGTAGTTGAAGACGGCCATACGCCGGCCGCGCAGCGTCGCCCAATGGTCCCAGCCGAACTCAGCCTGGCTGCTGGGCTCAAAGATCGCCCGCATCATGCTGCCGAACTCGCCCGTCGAAACAGCGCCGCCGTGGATCTTTGCATTGCGCATGTCCATGTCTTGCAATTTGCCGTTGATCGAATAAATCCGGTTCTCTTCCTGCCCTTCGTGGTATCCGATTCGCGAGAGCAGAAATCCCAGACTCCGATAAGCATCGCCTCCGTTCGGATCGATATATTGCCGGGTCGCTTCGGTGCAGATGAAATTCGGCAGATTCTCCGTGTACTGCAGCGCGTATTCTTTCATCATTCCCAGAATCTTTTGCTGCGTTACGGAATCAGGTGGCGGAATTGGAGGAGCCTTCGCCCCCAGACTTGCTGTTGCAGGACCAGTAGTCAGGCTGTTGTCGGGCGCCGTGGCCGGCGAATACGTCGCATCCTTCGTTGGCGGCTTCAGATTTGCCGTTTGGTCGCGCAGCTCTTGCAGAGCTTGTACGGTCTTGGGTCCAGCGCCTTGCGCTTCAAGATCCAGGATCGTCTTGTCCGTGAGCTTCTCTGTCAGATGGAGCTTTTTAATATAGTTAGCAACTTGCTTGTCGTTGCCGGGATGCAGCGCCAGTTCGGAGCGGACAAAGTCAGCCAATTGCTGAACATTCATCTGTTCCTGAGCGCACAGCAGTGAGGCCGCAGCTAAAACCGCCAAGCTGGCAAAAAACCACCTCATATCCTTTATGATGACGCATCCGGCACTTTGCCGGTTCCTATCCCTGCTCCTGCTTTTCAAGCTCCACGTTGACAGTACCGACCGGAAAACTGAACTGCATCCGCATCTGAACAGGTAGGCGTCCTGGGTCGTCCGTGATCCATACTTCAAGCCTTCCCTTGCGCCTGTAGATCACGTTGTCGAATACAAACGCCTCGTACCGAATTGTGCTATAGCGTTTGCCGCCGATGGTGATGTTCTCCTTCGCTTGCGCGTCGATTCGCGCATTGGCAAACTTCTTACCGTCGGTCAGAGGAACGGTGATTGTCTTTCCAGGCTCCAGATTCATGGCGCGCAGCGCTTCCAGCGCACCGGTAATTTCAAACGTACACGGCGGCGCATCCACCTCTTTCCGCACCTCCTGGTTCTTCACCAGATCGTGCTGATAGTAATTCACCTTCTGGCGCGCGGGGTCAAAGCTCAGCTTCGTGTAGTTGTGGCGTTTGCCTTCCTGCGCGTCCAACTCGGAACTCGATCCGCAGAATTTGACTGCTGTGATCGACTTATATTTATCTAGTACGCGATAAAGGCGCGACACCATTCCGGCGCTTTCCAGATCCAGCGTCGTTTGCCACTGATCGGCATTCGGTTTCGTCATTGTGACTGTCGCTAGACCGGCCGTAATTCCGTGCCATTCCACTCGAAATGAAAGCTTTTCAGGGCAGGGAAATTTCATCTCGGAAGTCTGGGGTGGATTTTGCTGACCCGGCGCTAACCAGCTAAGACACAAAAAACACGTGAACGCTGCGAGGGCGGCCTGCAGCAGGCGGTGGCGGGGCATTAATAATCAGTAAGAGTGTTGAACGGTCCGCTTTTTCGGATCAAATGCCCATGCGAAGGCAGAGGCAAAGCTTCCTTTAGTTTCGCAGACGTCACACAATGGAGCAAGCTGTCGATGTATAACTCTTAATTAAAAGTCGATGGATGCCAGGATTTCGGAGGGCTTGCGATCAAAGGCTCTGCAGATAGATAGCAAGCTTTCGATACTAGGCATGTTTGCTCCGCGCTCGACTGAGCTGATCTGAGAGACGCTCAATTTTGTTGCCGCAGCCATATCTTTCAAAGACCAGTCGCGTTCAACGCGAAGCAGCTTGATGCGATGTCCCAACCGCTTGCGAAGCCGGTCATGCGGACTCTGTCCCAGCCCAAATTGCTCGATCGCATTATCGAGTACCTGCCGCAGTTGCGCCAGCGAAAACGGCTTTGCCAGATAATCGAAAACACGCAGCTTGAAAGTCGCTCTCATGTTTTCGAGCGACGGGTATCCCGTGACAACGATAATGCAGAGATCCGGCCAGCGCGCCAGCAGCCGTTCGAGCACTTTGTCGCCGCTTGCCTCGCCCATCTTCATGTCGAGTAAAACGATGTCGGGGAGCCGCGCTTCGGCGGACGAAAATAGCTCGTCGGGGTGAGCGAATGTTCTTACGGTGTACGCACCTTCGTCGCGTAACAAGTCTTCGATGTAGTTCAGGAAATCGTTATCGTCGTCGAGTACCGCTACATCGATCGACTCCGTAGTGAGTTCCGCTGCTTCGGTCATAGGCGATGTCGTTACGCGGCTGGAAGAGTGACTTCTAAGCATGCCCCACCACTAGGACGGTTCGAAGCCGAAATGGTTCCACCATGCTGGGTCACTATCCCCTCAGCAACAGTTAGGCCTAAGCCAGTACCACGCGCGTCTAGCCGTGTCGTCACAAAGGCCTCGAATAAATTCGGCAAAATGTTAGGCGGGATACCGGGCCCGTCATCAAGAACCGTACAACAGACCCAATCGTTACCGCCGCGCTGCAGATGTTTGGATTCTATTCGAATTTCGCCTCCAGCGGAAACAGCCAACAGGGCATTTCGCAAAAGATTTACAAAGACCTGTACCAGGCGATCCGCGTTGCCCAAAACGATTTCGCCATCGCGCACCTGATTTGAGAACGAAACGGCCGCCGCCTTTTCATCGATTGCCACCAAATTCCAACTCTCATCGATAATGGGCCGCAAGGCGACGGCTTCGGTCTCCTGCTTTCGCACTCGCGCGAAATCCACTAAGCCTTCGCTGATCTTGCGCAGTCTTTGTGTAACGCGCAGCATACGCGCCAAGCGTTCTAAAGTCTGAGAATCCTTTGTTGTCTCTTGGAGTTTTTCAATTGATCCCTGCAATACAGCGAGTGGCGTATTCAATTCGTGGGCAACGCTCGTGCTCAACAATCCGAGGCTCACTAAACGGTCTTGCTCTTCAAGTTTTTGCAGCGCGCCGGCAAGATCGTCTTCATGTCTGCGTAACTGCGCCACCGTTGCATTGCGCGATTTCATAATCTGTCCGATTTCATCATTCAAGATGAATCGCTGATCAATCATTTCCTTCTCGCGATCATCGCGCTGCGTTGCCGAATCCGCATTCAACATCAACGTGAGCGGCTGATACACATATTGCGGCATGATGATGAATTCGAGAACAACGATCGATAGGATATAGATCGTTCCTAGCGCCGCGAACAAGCTGAATCGCGCTCGCCGTAACGCGGTGTCATAAAACTCGGTAGGAAGCGTCACGCGCCGGTAAATTCCAGGACGCTTGGCATTTCGGTAGAGATTGTCGAAGCCTTGCCAGGAAGACCGGGAATGTTCCTTGAGGAACTCCTGACCTTCCTGCGGTAATCCAACTTGGCTCGCGGAACCCTCGCGGAATCCATAAGCGCTCAAATCCCCCAAGGAACCGTTTCCGGCCTGGGGCAGTTCGGACGCGAACACCTGCGCGACCATTCGAAACTCCCGTTCCTTGGCGGCTTCCAGATGGCTCGCGAACAAAGGAATGAGGGAAACATAGACCGAAACGGCCAACACGAAGAAGAAAATGTTGTGAAGAATCGCGAGCTTTTGACGGACTTTAAGACCGCCGAAAGCCCGTAAGACGACGTTCGGAGGTTTCGCTGGGCTCCAGCTATTGAGGCGCAAGTTCCTCTCGGGGCTCAATTTCTTGCTCCTTATATTGCAACTGGTACAGCTTCCAATAGATGCCTCGGCGCGCGAGTAGTTCCTGATGCGTGCCCATTTCGCGCAGTTGTGCCTTATGCATTACGATAATGCGGTCGGCTCGCTGTATGGTCGACAGTCGATGGGCAATTACTACGGACGTGCGGTTTGAAACCAGCCGCGTCAACGCCTCGCGTACACGCAACTCGGTGTCCGTGTCAACGCTTGAAGTGGCCTCGTCTAAAATCAGGATTTGCGGATCATGCGCCAGCGCACGCGCGAAACTGATCAGTTGCTTTTGTCCCGTCGAAAATCCGGTGCCACGTTCCTTGACCGGGGTATCGAAACGATCGGGCAGCTCTTCGACAAAATCAAGCAGATTCACGCGCTCCGCAGCCTGTCGCACTTGCGCGTCCGTAATATGCGAGGTGCCTAGACGTATATTCGATTCCAAAGTTCCCGAGAATAAATAGGCATCTTGCAAAACCACACCGAAGTGGCGGCGCAACTCAATCAGGTTGAAATCGCGGACATCGATTCCACCAATGCGCACTGCCCCGTGCTGCACATCGTAAAAACGCATCAGCAAATTGGTGAGGGTTGTCTTGCCCGCGCCCGTATGTCCCACGATCGCGACGGTCTCGCCCGGCGCGACCTTGAAGCTAACGTCTCGCAGTACCCAATCCTCCTCGTTATAAGCAAACCAGACGTGATCGAATTCGATTGAAACCGAACCGCTGGGAAACGCCGCCGATGGCTCCGGCGAAACAATGGCAGGCTGTGTGTCCAGCAGCTTGAAAATGCGCTCGGAGGCAGCCATGGCTCCCTGAAGAATGTTGTACTTTTCGCTAAGATCCTGAATCGGCCTGAAAAAGCGCAGTCCGTATTGAAAGAACGCCACCAGTACGCCGACTGTCAGAGCGCCTTGCCTGATTCGGAGTCCGCCATACGCGAGAAGAAGCGCCAGCGCGAGCATGCCGAGAAACTCAACAACCGGATAGAACCATCCGTACGCCGTGATTGAATCCTTGAACGCCAGCATGTGATCGCGATTGATTTTCGTGAACTCTTCCTTGCTGCGGGTTTCGCGATTGAATAACTGCAGGACGGCAATTCCGGCGATGTGCTCCTGAAGATAGGCATTGATTTTGGCAATCGCTACTCGAATGCGCCGATAGCTTTGCGAGGCGGTCCTTCGGAATTGCACGGTGACCAGCACGACAAACGGCATGACGGCCAACATCAGTCCAGTCATTCCAGGACTGAGCTGTAGCATCGCGACGATTACGAACGAAAGCATCAAAATGTCGCCGACAATAGTGACTAATCCTGACGCGAACAGATCGTTAAGTACATCCACGTCGGTGGTCACCCGGGTGACCAACCGGCCAACCGGATTTTTATCGAAATAAGCAATGTCCAAAGTCTGCAGGTGAGCCATTAACTGGCGCCGCAGATCGAACATCGCTTTTTGCCCGGTCCACTGCATCAGATATGTTTGGCCGAAATCAAAGAAAAAACCAAGAAGAACGACACCAAAGTAAACGACCGCCAATTGTGAGATTCCGGTCCAAGGATTGTGGGAGAGCCAACTATCAAGGAAGGGAAACTTCCCGACGTGCTGCGTGGGAACCAAATAACGGTCAACCGCCAACTTGGTTAGCAGAGGTCCGATAATCTGGAGAAGAGAATCGACCACGAGTAAGATTAGCGACGCCAGAACAACCACCCTGTAGGGCCGGATATAGGTCAACAGCCGCCGCATCAATCGCGAGTCGTATGCTTTACCGAGTACTTCTTCTTCCAAATTCGTTTTTGCCTTAAATCCATTGTCCATGAACGGTGTTGTACTCATCGATAAACCCGCCGGATGCACTAGCCACGATGTCGTGAATCGATGGCGCAGACTGGCGGGGACGAAACGCACCGGGCATCTGGGTACGCTCGATCCGCTTGCTACTGGGCTTCTGGTGCTTGTGACAGGCACGGCTACACGTCTAGCCCAGTTCTTTGAAAAAGAAGAGAAGACTTATCTGGCTGAAATCGACTTGGGCGTCATTTCCAATACGTATGATGCCGACGGAGACGTTCAGCCGACCGGCATTGCGCCGCCAGAAAATCCAGAGGTAATCCTGAACGCGTTAAATAACTTTACGGGCAGATTTCATCAAAGGCCTCCGCCTGTTTCCGCCAAAAAAATAGCTGGCGTTCCCGCTTATAAACTGGCTCGAAAGAATATTCCGGTGGAACTAAAGCCGGTTGAAGTAAACGTTCGCGAACTGGAGATTCTGCAACTAACGTCGTCGCGAGTTTCGCTGAAGATCACCTGTTCGGCGGGCACATACGTACGAAGCCTTGCGCACGATTTGGGCCAAGAACTTGGCTGCGGAGCGATCCTTGCGGATCTTCGCCGAACGCGTGTCGGGTATTTCGATGTCAAGGACGCTCACACTTTGGATGAACTCGCCAGGCTTGCGGAAGAGAAACGGCTTGTGGAGGCAGTGATTCCGTCGAGCAACTTGCTTCCACAGATGCCCGCCCAATATGTAGACGCTTTAACTGAGAATCAAATTCGCCAGGGCCGCGACTTTCGAACTTCGCCATTCGTGGTGCAGCCAGGCGCACCAATGGTTAAAGTTTTCTCACAAAGCGGCGAATTAATTGCAATTGGCGAGTTGAAAATTCCGAATGTTTATCATCCGAGCACTGTCTTTTGAGCCAAATCTTCTGGAGACATGCGACTCTATGTTACATAGGTAAAGTTGAGTTTCACGCAAATAGCGCACAGGTCGTACAAGTTAGCTCTGCTGTTTCTCGTACTTGTTTTTTACGCAAGTGCTTGCTTTGCGCAGAACCCGGAAAACTCCACCACGACGGCTCCCCCCACTCCTCCACCACGGCCGCAATTTTTTGCGGGCACCGTTACCGCAATCGATAGCGATCAGATCACGGTCTCACGTACATTAGTGGGCCATCAACCGGATACTCGGTCGTTTCATCTCACTCCAAAGACCAAGCTGAACAAAACGAGTTGCAAAGTGAACGCGAAAGTGACTGTTCGATATCAGCGATTGCCGGAAGGCGATGTTGCCATTCAAGTGCTGGTCCATCCTCCGAGCAAACCGCCAGTGAAACATCCTTAGTTCCGTTTTTTCGCAGCTTCGCGCCGTTTGCGGGCCCACTCGGGTTTGTTTACCTGATACGCCCGCCCTAACGCCAGCGCGTCGGCCTCGATGTCCTTCGTGATCGTCGAACCGGCCGCAATGTATGCGCCATCGCCAATATTGAGAGGCGCAACAAGAGTGGAATTACTGCCAACAAACGCGGCGTCTCCGATAACGGTTGGGCTCTTCCGCTGGCCGTCGTAGTTGCACGTGATGGTTCCGGCGCCGATGTTCACGCCCGCGCCAATCTTTGCATCGCCTAAATAGGCTAAGTGGCTGGCCTTCGAGCCCGCGCCAAGCTTCGTCATTTTAAGCTCCACAAAATTGCCGATGTGCGTGTGCTCTCCTGCGTCCGCTCCAATCCGCAAACGCGAGAACGGGCCGACCGATGCGCCGGCTCCAATGGATGCGTCGTTCGCTACCACGTAAGGCAGAAGCGTGACGTCGTCCGCGACGGAACAGTTCCGCAACACGGCTCCCGTTCCGATGCGGCAGTTCGATCCCACTGTTGTCGTGCCACGTAACTGTACGTTAGCCTCGATCACGGTATCCGCGCCTATTTGCACATCCACGTCAATAGTCACTGTCTCGGGGTATTCGATCGTTACGCCGGAGAGCATGAGCGATGTGTTCTTTCGCGTTCTGAGAATTCGATCTGCAATGGCAAGTTCCACGCGCGTATTGATGCCTAGCAGTTCCGTCGAATCTTCAACTGGAAACGGCGCAACCGGATAGTCGTGACGCGCCAAAATCTCGGCCATATCAGTCAAATAGAATTCTTGAGCAGGAACAGATGGCTGAAGTTCGGAAACGTGCTTCCAGAACGGCGCGGCGGCAAAGCAATACACTCCCGGATTAACATCCCGAATAGCAAGCTGCTCGGCCGTACCGGACTTCTGCTCCACGATGGCGGCGATCATGCCGTCTTTATCGCGCAAGATTCGCCCGTAGCCTGTGGGATCTTCCAGATAGGTCGTTACTAAGGCGCCTCCGCGCCCTTGGGTCTTTGCCGCTTCGACCAGTTGCACGAGAGTTTCAGCTCGCAAAAGAGGACCGTCGCCGTTCAGGATCAACAGATGTCCTTCATCAGAATCAATGGCGGAACGCGCGGATCGCGCCGCGTCTCCACTGCCCTTCTGCTCGGGTTGATGGGCAAAACGCACGCGGGGTATGCGTACACTTTCCTGCACCTTCTGCGATTGATGGCCCACCACCACGACGATGCGCTCTGGCGGTGTAACTGCCAAGGCGGCTCGAATCACGTGGTTTAGAAGCGTGTCGCCTCCGGCTTCATGCAAGACCTTAGCCTTAGCGGACTTCATACGTGTTCCCAAGCCTGCGCCCAGGATCACTGTTGTTAATTTGTCGTTCATCTGCTCCGTCTACGTTGCATCAGCGCATCTTTTCGCACCTGGTGCGCGCGGGAGCGGCTGGCCAGGTCGATTACAACTTGCGCAAGAGTTTGAGGATTGTGGCGCACCTTACGCAAGCCGGTATCGGCATCGCCCAGCAGGTCCGCCGTGACGACTTTGACGCCGAGTTCGGATAAGCACTCGAAATCGTTTTCGACCGGCTTCACTTTCGCTCTGGCGTAACGCCGCTTGAGCGCCGTAGGTATCGGGGTCGTATTTAAAACCACACAGTCGATCAGGTTCTGACCCGCGTGGGCCTGTATTGCTTTAACATGCTGCGATGCCGTGAAATTGATCGTTTCTCCCGGTTGCCACATTAAATTTACGAAATAGGCTTTCAACGCGGAAGATTCCCGAATAGCAGCAGGAATGCCGTCCACCAATAGATTGGGAATAACGCTCGTGTAGAGCGAGCCCGGCCCTAGCGTGATCAGATCGGCACGGCTAATGGCCTCTAGAGTTTCGGGTAACGGCGCGCAATTTCCTGGATAAAGCCGTATGGTTTCAATTGTCCGGCGGCTCTTACTAATCTTGCTTTCGCCTCTCACTACCGTCTGATCAGACAGCACAGCTTCGAGGGAAACGTTGGACGAGGTGGCGGGAAAAATCCGGCCGCGAATGGCCAGGATCTCCGACGATAATTTCACAGCATGTGCAAAGTCGCCCGTGATCTGGTGCATGGCGGTAAGGAAGAGATTGCCAAAACTATGGCCCTTCAAACCGCGTCCGCCGGCGAACCGGTACCGGAATAAGTGAGAAAGCAACGCTTCATCTTCCGATAGCGCAGTCATGCAGTTTCGAATGTCGCCTGGCGGCAAAATGTCAAAATCGCGGCGCAGACGACCGGAGCTGCCGCCATCGTCGCTGACCGTGACAACCGCGGTAATTTCGACCAATGGCTTTTCTGTGGGACGGGATTCCTGGCCGCCGCGGGCGTGTTTTTTCAATCCCGTAAGCAGAGTTGAAAGGCCCGTGCCACCCCCAATCGCAACGATGCGCAGCGGGCTTTTTAGAGCCAGGCGGTCAGTGGGCGAAACACGATTCAGAAGCGGGGTCCCCACCGCTAAGGATCTCATGCAGCGGCAAACACAAACCTACACGACTCCGCCCATCAATGGGTCGCTGAAGCTTGGTCTCCCAGTCTCCACCCGTCCGGCAAAATGTGCTGCGGATTCCGAACCCTCCACCCTCACAGTAAAGTCATACCAACCGTGGCTCTTCTTGAGATTCAGCACGCCAGACTCCTCATGGCCCGGTTGAATCGTCCTAGTCAGAGCACCAGTTTTGTACGAGTTGTCCTGAATGCGCCCAGTTAACGCCTTATCGCCGATGTTATGCAGATGCACCTTCACGTTGCCGGTCAGTTGCGCACCATTGCGGTCGTACTCAGTTCGCACCAGAATGTTTGGCCCAGCGGCATTGCCCGTGAACGAACGATAGAAGCCGTTCGGCCCATGCACTTCGATCGAATAGTTTGCGTCTGCAAAAAGAGACAGCGGGAACTGTTCGCGCAGCGTATCTCCCGGCTTGACGGCATACGTTGCCACCCGCATTGCGATGCCTGCCGCAACCTCGTGCTTCAGGTTACGCAGGTATACATTGAACGGCGCTCCTGCCGCATCGCTTCCAAACACCGCATTCGAAGCAGTCATCGCGAGTTCAAAGCTGGAGCGGTCCGCGCTCAACGCTCCGTCGGCTTGGAGTTCATAAGGAAGCGCACATGCGGGCCGTATCCCCGCCTCCTGATGGGATGTGAAGCGCGAATGGAACAGATTGCGATTAATGTCGTCGATCTGCTCCGGATTCAGCTTCTGGTATTTAGAGGGAATTTCTTTATAACGTGATTTCTGGATGCTCACAACGAACTTGTCGCGACCCAGAAAATCAAGGTCGGGCGCCTTTGCATCATAGGGGCGAAAGGCAGAACTCAGATTGCCGGAGATGGCGCGCCGCCAGGCGCTGATGTTTTCCTCCCGGACCGTCTTGCCGAATTTTGTCTGTAGAAAATGCTCCAAAAACATCAGCGTCGACGTGTGGTCGAAGAGCTGCGAATTCACCCAGCCGCCCCGGCTCCAAGGCGAAGCGATGATCATTGGTACACGGAAACCCATGCCAATTGGGCCGGTGCGCGCTTCTTCTTCTGCCACACCCTGCGCCAGCTCATCTTCCTTGTAGGTGTAATCCAGACCGCCGTTGATGCCTGGCGAAGAATGGCCTGTCCATGGGCGCTTGGGGTCGGCGGCAACAAACGAAGGCGCATGGTCGAAGTAACCGTCGTTTTCGTCGTACGTCAGGATGAAGATCGTCTTCTTCCATGTTTGAGGATTCTTCGTCAGGATCTCCATCACTTCGGAGACGTACCAGGCGCCGTACCAGGGCGAGACAGGGTGGTCTGAGAAATTTTCCGGCGCAATTAGCCACGATACGGCCGGGAGTTTCCCTTCGTTCACGTCTTTGCGGAACTCGTAGAAGATGTCTCCCTTCGGTACGTTCATGTTCAGTGTCTGGCCGTTGTCACGGAATGGCAGCGACTCGAGCGCATGGTAATCCGGGTCGCCGGCATTGGTCACAAAAGCCGCATCGTGCACTGCACGCTGCTCAGTGGTGAGCCGTGACGGCGCTTCTCTAGCTTTCGCGAGCGCAGCTTGGCACGCTGCAAAACGGCTTTCTGTACTAGCCAGGCGCGCGTCCAGATTGGCCGCGGCCTGCGCCTCCTTTTGATGGGATATCTCTTCCTTCAACTTCGCGGCCTCATCGATCAGTTTTGCAATCTGCAGGCGCTGTTCCAGCACAAAGCCCGGATACGCCTCGATGTTGTACGCCGCAAACGATTCCAGAGGGTTGTCGCCGAAGTTGCCCAGCCACGCGTCCTCTTCGTTCTCTAGGCCTGAGTTGGTTAGTTCGTTCTGGTAGAGCTTCCAACTAATCCCAGCTTCCTGTAAGCGCTCCGGATAAGTCTTCCAGATCATGCCGCCGCGTTCGATCTCCTCGTTGCGCATGTAGACCTTGGAGTCCGTGCTTTGCCGGTCCCGAATGGTTCCCGTCCAGAAATAGCATCGATTGGGAGTAGTACTAGTCATGGCCGAGCAGTAGTGCTGATCGCACACGGTGAAAGCGTCGGCGAGCGCGTAGTAGAACGGGATGTCTTCGCGCGTGTAATGTCCCATCGTCATCGGAACATCCGCATATTCCCGATTGTGTGAGCGCTTGGCCTCTAGCCAACCGTCGTGCAGCCCTTCATGCCATGCGTCCACTTGGCTTTCTCGTGAGTGTGGAAGCGACCCCATCCAGGTGATGCGCGTATCTTTGATGTCCAGCCGCCACGGCGGATATGTGGCCCCGGACTTATCGGTCTGCACAAAAACTGAGTTGCCGTTCGCCAGCCGAATGGCCCGCGGATCATTAAATCCGCGAACGCCTCTGAGCGTGCCTAGGGCATGGTCGAAGGAGCGGTTCTCCTGCATCAGAATTACAATGTGGTCGGCGTCAAGATATGTAGAGCCGGGCTCCGGTTCGATTGCGTATGCCTTTTGGATGGACTCGGGGACAACTCCGGAGACGGCGGCAGCCGCGGACAACATAGCGGCAAACTTCAGGAAGTCTCGTCTCTTCCGCATGATCTACTTGTCACACACGAAAACCTGAATTGACGGACAGAAAAAACGTGCTCCGCACCTTTGCAACCTGTTGAATTTTCGTATGGAGTAGGAGTTTACGCCTGCGCCTTGGCTAAAAACGGCGTGCCGATGTGCGTCGTCAACGCCGCTTTCGAGGCTTCTCTTCGTCGTCTTCTTCGTAAACCGGAACCGTGTCCAAATCCTCCGCTTCAAACACCTGACCACAGTCGAGACATCGCACATAATCAACGCCGTCCCGGCGGTAGAGGAACTCGGTTCGCTCGTGCTGACAACCCTGCATAGCGAAATAACACCTATTCTAGACTGAGTGCATTGGCTGTCAAGTACCCACCCTAGAACTTGGCGGGGGATTGGCGGCACTCATTCGTTAATCCCCACATCAAGTAGATGACGTAGCCGGGTCTGTACAATTCAAATAAAGCCCTAAATGAAGAGTACGTGGTAATTCCGGTACCAATCCGTTTTGATCCGCGGGCGCCCGATTTTCGGGAACAGATAAACGCTCTTCCCGCTAGTCCCGGTATTTACCTTCTTCAACCGCACGATGGAGCGCCTCATCTTGCGTGGTCTTCTAACTTACGGCGACGAATGGGGCGGCTGTTCTTTGCCGCTCATTCGACGACAGACACCCTCTTTGTGAAACTGCGTAATAACGTTGCCAAAGTGGATTGCTGGGTGACTACGTCCCGGTTGGAATCGGCGTTGCTGATGCACTCATTGGCTCGCCAATATCATCCGGATGACTACCTCTTCCGCCTGAAGTTGCGCATTCCGTGGTTTGTCGGACTGACACTGGCAGACAGGTTTCCCAGGTTAACTGTTACGAATCGCGTGCCGCGGCGTGAGACGCTTTTAATCGGTCCGTTTTCCAGCCGTAGTGCGGCCCAGACTTATGAACAGCAAGTTGCCGGTCTATTTCAGATTCGCCGGTGCACCGAGCCTCTAAAGCCGTCGCGCGATCATCCAGGGTGCGTCTACGGAGAAATGAATCAATGCATGCGGCCCTGTCAGTGCGTTGTGACCCGCGATGAGTATGCCACCGAAACGCAGCGTGTTCAAGACTTTCTGACCACGAATGGACGGGCTGCCTTGGCTGTGCTGACGGCGGCGCGCGATAGCGCGGCCGAACAGTTGGATTTCGAGCATGCGGCCCACATCCATAAGCATGTGGAAAAGATGCGCGCGGCGGCTGCGGTACGGGACGACGTTATCGCGAATGTCTATCACCTGAATGGCGTTGCTTTAACTCGCGGATCAAGCGTCCGCGAATTCCGGCTCTGGCCAATGGTCGAAGGTCACTGGCAGAATTGCCTGCGTCTTGAAATCGCTGAGGACGATTCGGAAGCGAAATCTCTGGATCAGACTTTGCGCGAACTGTTCGTCGAAGGATTACGAAATCCCCTAAAAGATGGCCGGCGGGCAGAGGAGTTGGCCTTATTTGCTCGTTGGTACTACTCGTCTTGGCGGGACGGCCAATGGTTTCCGTTTCGCAGAATTGAAGATTTGAATTACCGCAAACTAGTGAAAGAAATTTCCTCTATCGCGAAGGCCGACCGGGTGCAAGCAGTCTCATAAAAGCGTGGTAGCTTGTCCTCATGTCCGCCCACGAGGAAGTGGAAGAACACGTTCATCACGCCCACGAACCGTTCGACAAAATCATCGCCGCCACGATGGCAATTATTGCGGCGCTGTTGGCCGTCGTATCGGTTCTAGGCCAGCACTTCATCACCGAAGAACTGCTGCTGCAGGCAAAAGCATCGGATCAATGGGCTTACTACCAGGCCAAGGACATCCGGCGATTTACAGCGGAAACTACCCGGGATACGCTTGCCGAACTGAAGCCTGACGCGCCCTCGCAGAGCAAGTACGATCAGCAAGCGGCGCGCTATAAAAACGATGCGGCAGGAATTCAGACGAAGGCGCAAGAATACGAGCAAGAGAGCGAGCGGAGCGGCAAGAAAGGCAATCGCTTCCATTTTGGAGAAATCTTTCTGGAGATTGCCATTGTCTTCTCCTCGCTAGCGATTCTGACCAGAGCCAAGCTGCTGTTCATTGCGGGCAGCGCGTTTGCAATCACAGGCTTGATTATTGCTGCGACGGCTTGGCTGCTTTGAAGCCGTGATGAACGCCCGGATTCATTCCGGACGCGGCCAATTGTTCAAGGTTCTTCTCTGGAATAGCAACGTTCATATGGAAGTCGTTGCCGCTCGCGTTCAGGGTCATAGTATCCAAGGCGGATGCTACGACGCTGGCGGGAACACCGTTTTGGCGCTGCATCTGCACCATGCTAGCCATGAACCGGACCACGTCAGTGAGCGATACCGCATCCTGCGGCGAGCGAGCCACGGCATCAAGCGTTAGTCGAACAGGGTCGCCGAACTGAACACCCCCGGCTGCCTGCTGCACGGATTGAAATGCCTGAACCTGTGCTTTGGCTTGTTGATTCATGGCAACGTTTACGCGCTGAGTGAGAAACGAACCCGGCAGAATGGATGCGAACCAGGCATCATTGTTTGGGCTGACTTTCGCAATAAGACTTTGCAGGCCAGCGTCCAAGACGGAAGGATTGGCGCGATTCGCAATTACCTGTTGAACTGACGCCAAGCTGCCGAGGACAGCGATTCCGGTATCGGGAAGAGCAAATGCATTAGACTGCCGGTGTTGTCTGGTTACGTAAACGTCCACGCCGCCGATGTTCTGTACCGACCCGCCTTGGCTGAGGATCTGCTTGCGCAGCCATTGTCCGTCGAATGTGCCCCGCGCAATCAATACAAAACTTGGTTGCCCGGCAGCTTGCGGAGGGCCCGAACTGGCAAAGACGAAGCTTTGCAGATCGCGTCTGGGATCAAAGCCGGTCTCCTGCGCCATCTTGTCGAACTCGCTGCTGTTGGAATTCATCCGGTTGAGCAGAAACTGCCCAAACTGGGAACTGCGAGCTTGTTGAACATCAACACTGGTAACGATCTTGGAATCGGCGGGAACCAGTGCCAGCAGTCCACTATCGGAGGCCGCAAGTCCGGCCGCTGCCGTAAAGGAAAGCAAAATGGGAACAGCAAAGAAGCGGTGCATGAAAACCTCTCACTCACTTTAAAATTCGCGTATAAGGGCGCCAGTCGGCCTTGCGCTATTGTTTACGAGATTAGCCTCGAGAAGTTCCCGTTTCTTCAAAATCACAGATCGGACCTCTTATTAATTCGTGCCTGCTTTCCGATGCGACAAAACGCGGTGGTCGCCGCGCCCAACGCGAAACCTAATGGAATGGCGACACCTTTCGAAATTTGCTGTTGGCCGGAGTAAAGCTCTACGAAGCCGATGGGCAGTAAGATAGCGGCCGCAACGCCTGCAACGTAATTGATTTTCCAGACGAACTCAAGGCCGCATAGTACGGCAGCCGTTCCTAAGAGAATAAGCCCAGACCGCTCAAACCGATAGGTGGACGCCATGTACATCGCAGCCAAAGCGCAGCCAATGCCGATTAAGCCCAACGCAAAGCCTTTAGGGAGGATAAGAGCGGCATAGACCGCTAAAATCCCGGAAACGAACAGAATGACAAGCTGGTTGGGACTCACGAACCGGGAGTCAAATCCGAACAAGCTCCGGCAAGCGCCTGCGGTGACTCCTGATCACCTGCCGCGCGAATCGGTAGTTCAAACCAGAAGGTGGCGCCGCTTGAAACCGGGTTATTAAAGGTACCGATGTGACCGCCCATTATCTCCACCAATTGTTTACTAATGGTCAATCCCAAACCAGTACCCCCGTAGCGTCGGCGAGTGGTTCCGTCGGCCTGAAAGAAAGCCTCGAAAATACGCTCCCGGACGGACTCATCAACCCCAATACCTGAGTCGACGACCTCTACGCGCATGCGCGGTTCGTGTCCACAAAGTTTCAGAAGAACCCGAATGCCTCCGTGGGTGGTGAATTTAATCGCGTTAGCGATGAGATTGGTCAATATTTGCCGGAAACGAACACAATCGCCAAATACGTACGCCGGCAGCAGCGGATCAAACTCATAGTGAAGACGCAGATCTTTTCCTTCGGCGCGAATTCGCAGCAGCTTGACAACGGATTTCACGCTTTCCTCGAGATCAAATGGCTCATTTGCGAGCGAGAATCGTCCCGCTTCAATCTGCGAAAGGTCAAGTAAATCGTTAATGATGGTCAGTAGATCATTGGCGCATTGACTAATTGCGTCGGCATATTCACGCTGGTCGACATTCAAGTCGGTACTCTTGAGCAGATTGACCATGCCCATGATGCCGTTCATTGGCGTGCGAAGCTCGTGTGATGTATTGGCTAGGAACTGTTCCTTGAGCTGGGTAGCCTCGCGCGCGAGCGCCAGCGCTGTACTCAGCTCTTCATTCTTGATCTGAAGTTGGTGCGCGGATTCGAGCAGTCGCTGCTGCGCCAGCTTACGTTCGGTGACATCGCGGCCTATGCCCTGAATACCGATTGGGTGACCGCGGCGATAAATGATCCGCGTGCTGACTTCCAGGTAGCGGCGAGTTCCGAACTTAGACAGAATCGGCAGTTCGTAATGCTGTGTCGCGCTTCCACCTAAATGGGCGCTGATACTATCCATCATCTGGTGACGCGCTTCCGGCGCGATGAGATCGTTAAAGCTGTGGCCGATAACCTCGCTGCGCGTATACCCTGTCAGGTACTCCGCGGCGCGATTGATGGTTAACACGATGCCCCTCAGATCGTGGAGGAAGATAACGTCATTGGCGTTCTCAAAAAGTTCGCGGAACCTTTCTTCGCCGGAACGGAGCGCTTCCTCGGCAACGTGGCGCGCGGTCTCGTCCTGAATCATGGCAACGCGCGCATCCATGCCCTTGAAGGCGAACGCAAAAGAGACGATGCTGACAACCAGTTCTTGTTTAGTGGCGCCGTGGTGTGGAAAAGGCCCGATCGAGTTGGTAGGCTTCTTTAATTCGGCGCTCAGATCTGTTTTGCCGTAATAGACGTCCGGCACGAAAAGATTCAAAACGCCCAAACCACACATTTGCTCGCGCGCGTAACCGTAAAGCGCTAACACGCTATCGTTCGCTTCGAGGATGCAGAGGTTATCGGGGCGATAAATGATAGCGGGAATCGGATTGCGGGAAAAAACCTGTTCAAAGCTGGTGAGCGAACTCCGCAGTTCGTCAATCGTCTTTTTGAGTTCTAGATTCTCGCTCCGAAGGGCAGTTAGAGATTTCCTCGATACGGAAGCATCCGGCGCTGCCCTAGTGGACCGCTTATGAGGCCTGGATTCGTCCGCAGTGAACGACACAACCCACTAATGTAGCAACGATTTCCTTTTCAACGTGAATTAACGTTTCACGCCGTCACCAGTGCCACTCTTACCTATATCCTCGGTTGCATAGGAAATAGTCGAGTCTGTGTCGAACTTACGGTAGGTGTCAAAGCGCAACTCATTTTTTATGTTGCTTGTACCAGTATCGAGCAGCACCGTCGCCCGGACAGGCAGAACGTAGCGGCCGGCGCCGATAAACACCTCGTCATAGTCCACCGACCGCGCAATGCTTTTGGTTTTAAGCTCTGACGGAAATCCGCTTGAGTAGTTTGTTATGCGCCAGACCGTCCCGCTCGTCTCTTGCACGTAAATCTGACCGTGGAAGGCAATTACCGTCTGAACCGAGCCCAGCGACAGCCGTAACGACGAATGTTGCAGATCCACCTGATAGTCGAAGACGCCTACGCGCTTTCCGTCGATAGTGTCCCAACCGCGCCAGGAGAACGTGGCGCCGCTGGAATTACCCAGAACACTGTCGAGCAGATTGCCGAATTCTCCTTCGCTGACCAATGGAGAACGCCACAACGGATGTTTTGACAGCGGCCGGTTATTGACCAATTGCAGAGTACGCTGTTCGCGCCCTTGGTCCCATACAAGCTGCGAAGTCAGGCTATCGCCTTTGTGCCAGCGATTCGCCTTTCTGCCCGCTTCGAATTGGTCGACTGTCTGGGTACAAACAAAACTCGGCAAGCCAGCCATGTAGCGGCTGGCGTATTGACGGGCGGCTGACAAAAGTTCCTGAGGAGAGGTTGGCTGTTTCGACAGGGTCTGGCAAGCTGCGCGACACGCTGGATAAAATCCTAGTGCGAAGAGCAAACCGCACGACGCTATGGGCCGCGCGCCTATCCAAGCCATCTTGAGAGTTGTACCACGTTCGAAGTTAGATGAACGAACTCCTTTGTACGTCAGGGTAGAAGCGAGCCGGGACTGGCGGCTCGCTCTTCGACTACATCTTACTGCGCGGAACCGGATTTGTTTTGCGCCTGGAATGCCGCCAGGCCGGATTTGTCGACAATGAATGCGCCGGTATCGACAAAGGTAGGCATGGGTGCGTTCGGTATTTGCGCCCAATTGTTTACTAGCGGAGAAGGCGGGTGAAGGTGGATGTCGCCCAGCAGCTTGGCGCCGTAATAGGCCATGGTGAAAGGTTTTTGAGCGATGGTGGCGGAGGTAACGCCCTTTTGCATCCAGTCCAGCGTCTCGGAATCTGTATCCATGGCGATGATGGTGATCTTTCCTGCCATGCCGGCTCTGTTCACTGCGTCCGCAACACCGCCGCACGATCTGGATTCAAGACACACAAACGCATCCACCTTTGTTTTGGAATCAAGAAATTTCTTGACGGTGTCGTAGGCATAGCCCGAGATATCCGGCTGATCTTGCAGATCGACAATCTGGCTCACCTTGATTTCCGAATGAGTAGAGAACGCTGCCTGATAACCGGACAAGCGGTCTTTCTGGTTCTGCTGGTTTGGCAACCGGAACACAACGACGTTGCCTTTGCCATTTAGTAGCTTGGCGGCCAGGTTGCCACCCAGAACTCCGGCGTTGTAGTTATCGGTTCCGATGAAGAAAAGACGCTTGCTGTCAGGCGCGTCTGAATCCATGGTGATGACCGGGATTCCCTGCTGCATTGCGGCTTCGATGTCGGGGCTGAGAACAGAAGCGTCAGAAACGGAAACCAGAATGCCGGCGGGTTTCTCTGCGATCGCTCTTCGGAAAGCATCATGTTCCGCTTGTGGGTCGTGGCCGTCCGGGCCCTGCATCTCCGCTTTCACTTTCATCTCGGTCGCGGCGTGATTCAACCCCGCCAAGGCGGTCTGCCAATATTGAACCTTGGTGTTCGCGGCGACCAGGATATATTTTTCGCTCGGGCTATGGGGAGACTCGGCACATCCGGTTAGCAATAAAAATGTGCCGGCAATGGAGGCCGCAAACAGTATCCGGTTCATATACATATTGATATCTCGTGGACTATATCATAGCTGGCGGCGTTAAAAACATGTCGCATGTACGTCCCTTCGATCAAGAGAATATATCCGGGTTCCTGCATGAACCCGCGACGGACAGTCGCGGCGGGATCGCGCTTACTCACGGCGCTGGCGCAAATTGCAATAGCCGTTTGCTGATTGCCGTAGCGGAGCTTTTCTGTGTGCAAAACTGGACCGTTCTGCGTTATGACCTTCCATTTCGCCGGAACCGGCCGTCTGGCCCTCCCTGGCCACGTTCCGCCGCTCTCGATCAAGCGGGAGTCTGCGAGGCCGCGGCACAACTGCGCGCCCTGACCAGGGGACCGATTGTCGCCGCTGGGCATTCCTATGGAGGACGGCAAACAACTATGATCGCGGCGAAACAACCGGATTTCTGCGACGCGATCATGGCTCTTTCCTATCCGCTTCACCCGCCTAATAAACCAGATCAGTTGCGAACTGTGCATTTCCCGGAATTGCAGGTGCCCGTCTTATTTGTCCAAGGAAGCACCGATCCATTTGGAACTGAAGCCGAGATGCAGGAAGCAATCAAGGCCATTCCTTCGCAGACCAGGCTGGTGATTATCGAACGCGGGAGTCATGATCTAAAAAACGGAAAGATTGAGGCCGGTAAAGCGAGCGAAATAGTAAAGCAGTTAGAAGAGCTCTTACCGAGACGCGACTAGAGTTGGATCGAAAGTTTCTGTCCGCCGTTGAGGATTGCACTTGCGTCTACAATGACCGTGGTGAACTCTTTTGATCTGCTCACATGATGATCTAAGTTTTCACGATCGAGAACAACGGAAGACCGCGATGAAACTGTGGGCCGCAGCCGAATAGATTTCAAACCTAAAAAGCCTCTGATAACGGAGATCTCTGCCTTTTCTTGGCCATCGGATCGAGTTGTTGAAAACGTTCCCCACCCCGAATCAGCGGACCAGAACGAGCAGAAGAAGGATGCTTGTTGACGAGGACGTAGTGAGAGCATTTTCTGTGATGCGTTGTAGTGAAAGCCGGAGAGAGCAACAAGCGTCGACCAAGACGACATCGCTCGTGCATAGTGATGGCCGCATTCCGGTTCATCCCAGGGGTTTCTTCGCTCGCCGTCGAAGCGGCGACGCACATTCTCGATGGTACGCAGTCCTTCGTCCACCATGCCGGCATAGATGAACTGAGCCGCGATCAGGTATTCGATGCCGGTCCACGTTTCGGCGTAATAAGGGAATGGAATTTTGGGTCGAGCGCCCTTTCCGTAATCGCAAAGCAAAATTGCCGGCTCGTCGTTCAGCGCATAAACGCGCTGGACGGAATCATGCTCGAAAAGCGTTTTCCGATAGTTGTATTTTTGAATGGCTTCGAGAGTTGTTCGAACGTGCCGCGGATCAATCAAGAAACCGAGATCCGCGATGTCAGCCAGATATTGGCCGATAAGCTGATCGGCCAGACAGCCGTTGCCCAGTTGAAATTCCGGCTGTTCGGGATGATCTGTTCCCATATCGCCGACGGTTACAGGAGCGATTTCGTTTTTCGGGATGCTGCGAACTTGCTGAATGTAGTACTCGCCGTTGAACAGATTGCCGTCGATCCAGTTGCGTCCTTTTTCGAAGAGCGCACGGTAGCTTTGAGCAGCAGAGGTATCGCCCAACACGTTTGCGATTTCCTCTGCAGCGCGCAAAGCGCCTAAGTAATAAATGCCCCCTAGCGGATTTGGGCCATAGAACTCGACGTCATAGGTGTTGTGCTGAACGCCTTCCATGACGCCGTCGCGATTGGCGTCCCAGCCGCCCGGAATCCAAGCAAAGGCGATCGCTTTTTGAATGTGCGGCCACAGACCTCGCAGCCATTCCGTGTCGCCATATTGACACCAGTCGATATAGGCCTTAATAATTTGCCCCATCTGGCCATCAGCGGCGGCGAAACCAAAACGATCGATGCCGTCCGGCAGCATTTGGCGAAAGCGCATGCCACCTTGCGAATCTTGAGAAAAGCCGAACGCTGCTTTGCGCAAGGAGCGCGCCAGACCGGGAAATACAAATTGAGTGGCTGTTTCGTAGTTCCAGACGTGAGTGCAATTCCCGAAGCAGCAGCCGCGCTGGTCGTTGCAACCTTCAAATCCATGGAACTCACCGTCCTTCGTACGGAAGCAAGTTTGCGTCACCAGAGTCGATAAATTCGCTGTAACCGCATCGCGCAAAGAACCGGGGAGCGTGCTCGAGCGCATCGCGTCGACAAAACTTTTCGTGCTGCTTTCGAGTGCGGGAAGATTTTGAGCTGCGTATCGTGCGGCTGCCCATGCGTCAGCGAACCGCGTGCAGTAATGATTGCCGATGATATCGTTTTCATGCCCTTTCGGCGCGGTCCAGCCCGACCATGCGGCCGTACGATTCGGAAAATGCCAGGCGAGTAGAAACGCGTATTCAGCCTCTCGACCGGGAAGTATCTCGCGCTGCAGGCAGAGTGAACCCACGGTCTTGCGATCCTCAGCCTCGGGACCGAGTTGACCATCCTCAGAAAAGTCATCCCAAAACAGCATCGGACTAGCCCACCATTTCGCATTCGGCCATCCCCGCAAATAACTCACGTGCCCGGAGCCCGCGTTCACCAGACAAAGCGCGAAGGAACCTTTTTCCGGGTCGGCTTCGGGCAGTTGACTGTCGGTCATATATAGCCCTTGAATCGCATCGTCGGAAGAACTACGGAATTCGTTCAGCTTTTGGCTCTTTCGGCGATCAACGGAGCTGGGTGTCTTCGGACCAACAGGGTTGTCTAGCGAAAAAGCAATTGAAGCGGAGACTTTCTTGCTGCTGCGATTGCGAATTGTATAGCGCAGAATGGCGACAGGCAGACCGGAGCTTTCAGGATCGACTGGAATAAACGGGCTGAACGCATCGAGCGAGATGCGAACCGGAAGGCGTGAGTCGCGGAAGTCGATGTGCGCCATCGGAAACTCGCCCGTAAAAACCGCCTCTTGCAATCTGCTCAGTCCAGGCGCATTCGCTGGTCCAAGCCCGGAGGCGCTCGCGTAAGGCGGCGCTAATTGCGCTTCGAGAACATGCGTAATTGGCTTCGAATCGCCGCTCTTCAGCCAAACAGAGGCGAATGCGTATTCGGGAGAGCGGCCCTTATCGGGACGATTGTAGATTTCCCAATCCCGAAGTTGGCCACGACCGCCAAGGCTGATACTGCCCGTACCAATTCCGCCGAGCGGAAATGCGAGTAGCGCAAGTTGACGGCCTGAATATACACGTGGATAGGCGATGGGCTTCGCCGGCTCAGCAGCTTGATTTTCTTGCGGTGCTGGTGAAGATTGAGGAGCTGCAGCGGCCGGTCCAGGGACGCTCTGCGACGCAATTCCGGCAGCGACCGTTTTGATAAATCCACGACGGCCAGTCTGCCCGCTCTTATTTTCATCAGCCATGCCGCGCTATTCCGCGATGGACGCTGAAAGACGTTTGTAGATTTCCGCCGCGTTAGCAGGCGTCACCATTTCCGACTGCATGTTGTATTGCTTTTCTGGATGAAAGCCCGGTTCGCGAAGAATTCGATTGCCAATTTCGACTGCTTTATCCACACAAAGCGGGTAGACGAAAGTAGCCGACAATATGCCGTCCATCACCTTCTTGACCCCTCCCGCCGGTCCCCCTAAGCCATCGACTCCAACGAATGCCATCTGCTTGTCACGCGCCAGTTCTTTCGCGGCTAAGTACGCGCCGATTGCCATGGGATCGTTGTGACCGTAAACAACATCGATCTTCGGTTGCGCACGCAATACCTCGGTCATTCGATCTTTGGCCTTTGCTTGAATCCAATCCGCGACAGGATCGGCAACGATTTTTATGTCGGGATACTGCACGAAAACAGATTTAGCTCCGCTCTCGCGATTGATCTCGCCTTCAACCCCAAGCAGCCCGCGAATCTCGACAACAATACCCTTGGGTGAGTTGTATTTCTTCTTCAGATACGAGACGATAAATTCTCCCGCCATGCGGCCGATGGCATAGTTATCGCTGCGAATGTAAGTCGTGTAATTCGGTTGCAGGATATCGCGTTCCAGGCAGATGGTTGGGATGTGTGCCTCCATCGCCTCTCCCATCACGGCGGTCAAGGCCGCGCGTTCATTTGGAGCGACGATCAGTAGGTCGGGTTTCTGACGAATGAACGTTTCTATTTGAGCCACTTGCTTGCTGTTATCTTGCTGCGCGTCCGAGATGACTAGATTCACATCGGGATAGGCGGCAAACAGCTTTGTCATCGTGGCATTCTGCGCTGCCCGGTACGGCTCGGCATTATTGCACTGGCTGAATGCGACAAAGTACCGCTTCTTCTGCGCTCCCGCTGATGAATTTGACGAATGGCAGGAAAGCGCTGTAAGAGAGAAAACGACAAGACAACATGCTGGAGCGAACTTCGACGGCAACTTGAGTTGCAGGATCAAAACATCTTCCTCTGTTTTTGAATTGCGACTGCCAGAAGAATGATAACCGCCTTGACCATCATTTCCACATTGCTATCTACATTCTTCAAGCGCAACATGTTGGTCAAAATTCCCATCAGAAGCGTTCCGATGATTGTGCCGCTGATCGAACCTTGTCCTCCCGACAATCGCGTGCCGCCAATCACTACGGCGGCGATGGCGTCCAGCTCATAACCTACACCAGCGTTGGGATTGCCCTGGTGATTTTCCGCCGTATAGAGCACGCCCGCATAACCCGAGAGAAGACCCGCAAGCATGTAGACAACCGTTTTTACTGTTCGCGCAGGCAGGCCGACATAACGAGCAGCGGTTTCGTTGTCTCCAATTGCCCGAACGTGCCTGCCGAACACTGTCCGGTCGAGAAGGATCCAAAAAAGCGCGGCGAGAACTGCGTATGAGCCGATGACCAGCGTCTTCTGACGGAAGATGGAGGCAAAACTAGCCGCAACGTCCTGACCGAAACCGATGTCGATGTTGGCGTTTTGGGTCAGCCATTTCGCTAATCCGCGAATACCGATCATGGATGCAAGCGTCACGATAAAAGGCTGGATATCGAACAAAGCGACGACTGCTCCGTTAAGAGTCCCGGCAAGGGCGGTACAAACGGTTGCAAACAGCACGGCGGCGGCGATGTGGGTTGAATAGCCGCTATTCGGCCAGAAGCGAGTCAAAGCCATGGCGGTCAGCGCAGTTGCGAAAGCAAGAAGGCTGCCGACGCTGAGATCGATTCCGCCGGTAAGGATGACGAAAGTCATCGCAAGCGAAATGATGCCGATGATAGAGACTTGGCGAACGATGTCCGTCAGATTGCCGAGTTCAAGAAAGATGCGCGATCCATCCGAAGCAGTAGGGCTTATCAGAATTGCGAGCAGTATGATGCCTGCCAGAGCAATGATGTGTAATAGTTCAGACTTGACCTGACAAACTATTTAAGGCACAGTGGCAACCGCGCGCGCAGCGCGCGGGGAAAACTGGTCCGATGAAGTC
>Ga0070741_10006098_pt1 | contig 26149 bp, 26 predicted proteins | sample Coa_R1_4_FD_66440 | JGI IMG/M metagenome (GOLD analysis project Ga0070741, IMG submission 66440) | Surface soil microbial communities from Centralia Pennsylvania, which are recovering from an underground coalmine fire - Coalmine... | ecosystem: Environmental > Terrestrial > Soil > Unclassified ... | reverse complement strand
CGCTTGCGCAGACGTGCGAGGCTATCGGATGGAGCCACGACGTACCCCTTCCCTTCGTCTTCCTGGACTCGGGGATGAGGATGCGCGTGGCTCCTCTTCTTTGCAGGAAGGGCTTCGGCGTGTCTACCTTCAACGTGGGCTCTACGATCTAGGCGGCCGTCGCACCCCGCGCCGTACCCTACTCCGCATGGCGAACGCGGCGCTCGAGCCGAAGCACCTCGACCGCGAGTGGCTCGCGCGGCATCTGGCCGACGAGCGGCGCGGGGCCGACCTGCTCGGCGAGATCCGCGAGGCGATCTTCGGCGCGCAGGACGGCGTCACGAGCATCCTCATCGTCGTCATCACCGTCGCCACGGCGACGACCAACTCGTACGCGGTGCTCGTCGCGGGCATCGCGGCGGCGACCGCCGAGATCATCTCCATGGCCGCGGGCGAGTACATGTCGTCGCGCAGCCAGCGACAGCTCTTCCTTGCCCAGATCGAGCGCGAGCGGGCGGAGGTGCGCGATCGGCCCGGTGAGTCCGAGGCCGAGGTCGCGTACCTGCTCGAACAGGAAGGGCTGAGCGAGGCGGCGGCCAGGCGCATCGCGGCCGAGATGGCCCGCGAGCCGAACGTCCTGCTGAAGACGATGGTCGAGAAGGAGCTGGGGATCACCGTCGAGGCCGGCCCGGGGGCGCTGCAGGGCGCGCTCGTGCTCGCGGCGACGTTCGCCGTCGCGTCGCTCGTGCCGCTCCTGCCGTTCTTCTTCTTCCCGGTCGGCACCGCCGCGGCGGTCGCGGTCGCGCTCTCGATCGTGTCGATGTTCGCGCTCGGCGTGGTGAAAGCGCGCTTCATCGGCGCGAACCCGCTGCGCTCGGGTCTCGAGATCGTCGCGCTCGTCGCCTGCGCGTCCGCCGGGGGATACGTCGTCGGAACGCTGCTCCCGCGCGCGTTGGGGTTCGCCGCGACCGGTTAAGCGCCGTCTTGGCGCGCCGCCCGTTGCGCGGCAGGGTTGCGCCTATTCTTCGCCCGTGCTCTTGGAGCAGTTCTTCGATCAAGGCTTGGGGCACGCTTCGTATCTCGTGGCGGATCCGGACGAGGGTGTCGCGTTCCTCGTCGATCCCGACCGCCACGTGCAGCCGTACCTCGACGCGGCTGCGCGGCTCGGGGTCCTCATCACGCACTCGTTCGAGACGCACGTCCACAACGACTACGTCGCCGGCTCCACGGTGCTCGCGGCGATCCGACCCATCTCGATCGTGACGGGCAATGCCGCCGAGGTCGCGTACCCGCGCATCGCGCTCGCCGGCGGCGACGCGATCGACGTGGGCGCGCTCCGCGTGCGTTGCGTCGAGACGCCGGGGCACACCCCCGAGCACGTGTCCTACCTCGTGGCCGATCGCCGGCGCGCGGAGGAGGCGCAATACCTCTTCAGCGGCGGTGCGCTGCTCGTCGGCCACATCGCGCGCGTCGATCTGCTCGGTCCGGAGCTCGAGGAGCGCCTGGCGCGCGCGGCGTACGACACCCTGCGTGAGCGCGTGCTCGCGCTCGCCGATCACATCGCGGTGTTCCCGACGCACGGCGGCGGCAGCGCGTGTACGTCGTCGTCGGTCGCGGGCTCCCGCTGGACGACGCTCGGCTTCGAGCGGCGCCACAACGACGTCGTGCGCGCGGCGATGCGGGACTTCGACGACTTCCGCGACGCGATCTCTCGCGCGCTCCCCGTGGCGCCCGCGTACTACGCCTCTGTGCGCGCCCTGAACCATCGCGGCGCCGCGGCACCGCGGCCGGCAGTGCTGGCGTCGCTGCGCGACCCGCTTCCCGACGATGCCGTGCTCGTCGATCCGCGACCGCCGCATGTGTTCGCGGCCGCGCACCGGCGCGGCGCGTTGAACGTCGTCGGCAACGACTCGTTCGCGGTGCGCATCGGCGCGGTCGTGCCCTTCGGCGCGCCGATCGTGCTGCTGGCCACCGATCGCGACGCCGCCGAGACGCTGCGAGGGCAGCTCGCGACCATCGGCTACGACGACGTGCGCGGCGTCGCGGAGCCGGTGCCGGAGGCGGAAGAGGATCTGGCGCGCCTGCGCCTCGTCGATGCGCGCAGCGCGAAGCGTTTGGCGGACGGCGGCGCGCAGCTGCTCGACGTCCGCGAACGCTCCGAATACGAGGCCGGGCACGCTCCCGGCGCGGTCTGTATTCCCTATCAAGAGCTCGACCGCCGCGCCGGCGAGTTGCCGCGCGGGCGCGAGCTCGTCGTGTACTGCGCGAGCGGTGTACGATCAAGTCTGGCCGCCAGTCTCCTCGAGCGGCGCGGCCTGCGAATCGCCAATGTCCGGGGCGGTTTCAACGCCTGGCTGGGAGCCGACCTGCCGATCGACCGGTGACCGTTCTTTCGGCATGCGTCCTGCGGCGCAAGGGGTCTGCCGATCGATCCTGCCCGATGGGCCGCGTGTTCGCGTCCAGCCGAGAGAGCGAGCGCTGATTGGGGAAGATGGTCATATGCGAATCGCCTTCGTAGCCTCCGCGGTGCCGCGGCGCTGCGGGATCGCCACATTCACGAGCGACCTGATGAACGCGGTGAAGGCCGCGGATCCCTCCGCGCGCGTCGTGCAGGCGGCCATCGACGAGCCCAACGCCGCGCGCGCGTACGGGCCGGAGGTGCGCTGGCGCATCCGTCAGGAGGACGGGCGCACCTACCGCGACGCGGCGCTCGCGATCAACGCGGCGAACATCGACATCGTGAACATCCAGCATGAGTTCGGGCTGTACGGCCTCTGGCACGACGGGACGTACGACGACCATCTGGCGGTGTTCCTGGAGCATCTGCGCAAGCCGTCGGTCGTGACGCTGCACACCGTGCCGCCGCGTCCCGAACCGTGGATGCGCGACGCGGTGCGCGTCGCCTCCGAGCGGAGCGAGGTCCTGGTGGTGATGGCGCGCACCGCCGCGCGGCTGCTCGCCGGCGTCTACGGCGTGAAGAAGGAGCCCGTGGTGATCGAGCACGGCATGCCGGCCATCGAGCCGCACGGCCGCCACCGCCTGAAGCGGCAGCTCGGCGTCGAGGACCGCCCGATCATCTCGACCTTCGGTCTCGTCGACCCGCGAAAGGGCATCGAGTACGTGATCGAAGCGATGCCCGAGATCGTCGCGGAGAATCCGAGCGCCCTGTATCTCATCGTCGGGCAGACGCACCCGGAGCTCCTGAAGAAGGACGGCGAGGCGTATCGCAACTCGCTGGTCGCCGTTGCCGAGCGCGCCGGCGTGACCGACCATGTGAAGTTCGTGAACGAGTACCTGACGCAGCGCCAGATCGTGGACTACCTGCTCGCCACCGACGTCTACGTGACGCCGTATCTCGACCCGAACCAGATCACCAGCGGGACGCTCGCGTACGCCCTCGGTGCGGGCAAGGCCATCGTGTCGACCCCGTACCTGCACGCGCGCGAGGTCCTGGACGACGGCCGCGGGGTGCTCGTGCCGTTCCGCGACTCCGGCGCCGTCGCGCACGCGGTGAATCGGATCCTCGCCGATCCCGTGCTGAAGCAGCGGCTCGAGCGGCGCGCGTACGAGTACGGCAAGGAGATGGCGTGGCCCGCCATCGGCCGTCGCGTCCTCGCGCTCATGCGCGACGTGCTCGACGCTCGGGCGGGCGCCGAGCGGGAAAGCCTGACGACGGGACACGCGCGCATCGCATGAACCTGGGTCGCCGTCTCGTCGAGAACCCGATCCTCACCGCGGCCGACGTCCAGCCGTCGCTGCCGACGCTCGAGGTCGTCTCCGTGTTCAACGCTGCGGCGGCGCGCGTGGGCGACGAGATCATCCTCCTGCTGCGGGTCGCGGAGCGACCGCGCACGGACATCGCGCCCGGTCCCGACGCGCTCACGCTCGACTTCGATCAGCCGCATCCGGTGCTGCATCCGCTGCCGGCGCGGTATCGCGACCGCGAGCTCGTCGGCATGGCGTTCCTCGACGCCCGCCAGACGCCCGCGAAGGTCGTCGTCGCCTACATCCCCGCCGATCTCCCCGGCCTCGACCTGCGCGACCCGCGGTCGATCCGCTACCGGAACAACACCGGATACCTGCGCACGACGAACGATGGCTGCATCGATTTTCTCGCGCAGATCAGCCATCTGCGCGTCGCGCGCAGCCGCGACGGCGTGCACTTCACCGTCGACCCGGAGCCGGCGATCGCGCCGCACACCGAGATGGAGGAGTACGGCGTCGAGGATCCGCGGGCGACCCTCATCGACGGCGTCTGGTACATCACCTACGTGTCCGTCTCACGGTGGGGCATCACCACGAGCCTCGCGACGACCACGGATTTCCGCTCGTTCGATCGCGAAGGGATCATCTTCCTGCCGGACCACAAGGACGTGGTCCTCTTCCCGGAGCGCGTCAACGGCAAGTTCGTCGCGCTGACGCGGCCGATGCCCCAGTCGTTCAGCCGCATCTTCGGCATCTGGATCGCCTTCAGCGACGACCTCCAGCACTGGGGCGAGCACGAGACGCTCGCGCTGCCGCGCTGGGGCTACTGGGACGAGCTGCGCACCGGCGCGTCCGCGGTCCCGTTCAGGACCGAGCACGGTTGGCTCGAGATCTACCACGGTGTCGATCGCAACACGACCTACGCGATGGGAGCGCTGCTGCTCGATCCGGACGATCCGCGCAAGCTCATCGCTCGATCGCCCACGCCCATCGTCGAGCCGACGGAGGCGTTCGAGCGGATGGGCCTCTTCAACGACACCGTGTTCTCGTGCGGCCACGTGGATCTCGGCGACGGGCGCATTCGCCTCTACTACGGCGCCGCGGACTCCGTGATGGCGGCGGCGGACTTCGATGTCGACGAGATCGTGAAGACGCTCGAGCCCTGGCACGGCGCGTCCGAGCGGTTCGCGATCGTCTGATGCTCGGCTTCGTCTGATGCTCCGTCAGCTCGCGCGGCTCACCGCGCCCGTCGAGGCCGCTGGGGATCGCGCCTGTGCCATCGCCGTCTACGCGGATGCGGCGGACCGCGCGCTCGTCGCCGCGGACCTCGGTCACGAGGGCGTCGCCTGCGTCGACGACGCGGCTCGTGCGGCCGTGCTGCTCTGCGACCTGTGGGAGCTGACGCGTCTGCCGCGGGCCCGCTCCTGGGCCGCCTCACTCGTCGACTTCCTCCTCTATATGCAGCTCCCGGACGGGCGCTTCGTGAACTTCATCGCCGGCTGGGATGGCAGGCGGAACGATCGCGGTCTGACCTCGTTCCCGGGCGGCGGCTTCTGGCACGCGCGCGGGGTGCGCGCGCTTGCGAAGGCTTGGCTCGCGCTCGGGGACGAGCGCGCGCGCGAGGGGCTCGCGCGAGGGCTGCCGCTCATCCGGACGGCGCGCGATGTCCCACCTGATGTGCGGTCCATTCACGTGCTCATGGCCGCGGAGCTCCTCCGATCGGGCCAGTTCGCCGAGCTGGCCGACGACCTGACGCGGTGGTGCGAGGAGATCGCCGCGCTGCGCCACGGCGACGTGCTGCTGGACAACCCGGACGAGGACGGGCCGCACCTCTGGGGCCACCTCCAGGAAGGCGTTCTCGCCGAGGCCGGACGCCTCCTCGATCGACCCGATCTCATCGACGTCGCGCGCCGCAGCGCGCTCGCGTACCTCGCACCGCTCATCGAGAGCGGATTCGCGCTCCCGACGGTCCAGCCGTACGGCGTCGCGTCCGCGGCGTACAGCGTCGAGCGGCTCGCGTCCGTCACCGGCGATCGCGTCTTCCGCGATCTCGCGAGGAAGGCCCGCGCGTGGTTCGCCGGCCGCAACACCGCGGGGCGGCCCGTCTACGACTCGAGCGCCGGGCGGGTGCACGACGGCATCGACGAGGGTGTCGTGAATCCCCATTCCGGCGCCGAATCCAACGTGGTGGGTGCGCAGGCGCTGATCACGGACCTGGTGCGCGTCGCGCCCGCGCTCTTCCCCGTGGTCGACGCGTGCTTCCCGTCCGCCGTCCGCCGTCGCCTCGCCGTCTCGCGGCTCGAGCGCACGGCCTAGCACCGCCTGGCGCGGGAACGTCGCCTAGCATTTTCGGGGTGCGCCGTCTGATCGGCGTGGCCGTCGCTCTCGCGGCGGTCTCGGTCGCCGTCGCGATGTCGTGCGGCGTGCCCGCCGACCCACGTGCCCCCGGCACGAGGGTCCCCGCCGGAGCGCCACTGCCGCTCGCGGTCGAGGAGGAGCCGGGCGATCCGGAGCCGGACCCGAACGCGCCGCCGGTCGCCCTCGCGCCGCCGGGTGGGGCGATCATCCAGCAGGGCATCGTGCGCATCCCGAAGCCGAAGATCGACCTCGGCGGGCAGCGTCGCGTCGGGATCCAGATCGGTCACCTGCGGACCGAGGACGTCCCGAACGAATACGGCACGCGCATCCAGCAGCAGACCGGCACGAGCTGGGAGGGGATCACCGAGGTCGACATCACGAGCGAGATCGCTGACCGGATGGCGGCGATGCTGAACGCGCAGGGCGTCGTGGTCGACATCCTCCCGACGACCGTGCCCGAGGGCTATCTCGCGGACGCGTTCATCGCGCTGCATTGCGACGGAGACGGGGTGGGCGAGCAGTCCGGGTTCAAGATGGCGCACGGCTCGCGGCGCGGACCGTACGAGGACGCGCTGATTGCGGCGATCAAGGACGTCTATGCGAAGGCAACGGGGCTCTCATATGACGTCACCCACATTTCAAGCGCGATGCGCGGGTACTACGCATTCAACTGGGGCCGGTACCAGCACGCGACGTCGCCATTCACGCCCGCGACCATCATCGAGCTCGGTTATCTCTCGAACGATGACGACCGCGCGCTGCTCCTCGACCACGCCGATCTCATCGCGACCGCGCTCGCCAACGGGATCCTCACGTTCCTCGACGACACGCCCCGCTCGAAGATCTTCGGCGCGGACCTGCTCGTGCCGCAGACGCCGATCCGTCAGGGGCCACTACGCTCGCCGACCACGCCGCCCTGATCGCGGTGTGCGTGCCGAAGATCACGTCGCCGTCGCATGCCGGACGCGCTACGATCTGCCGGCACCGCGAGGTGACGACGAGCAAGGAGGCCGGACGATGAGCGGGCGGCACGCACGCGGCTCCGGCCTCCGCTAAAGGCCCAGCTTCACCTCCGCCGCGAGGTCACGCCGCGTGACCGCATGCCCGCTCACCGCCCGTCCTCCACGGAGGATCCGTGGCCCAGGAGGCGCTCTTCCCCATCGATTGGCTCGTGCCGGGCGAACGGCACGAGCACCTCGGCATCCTGAAGACCGGCAAGGAGAGCGAGGTCCATCTCGTCGCCCGGCATGGCGGCGGACGCACCGTGCTGCTCGCGGAGAAACGCTTCCGCGCGCGCGACCGGCGCATGTTCCGCGACGACTCGCTCTATCGCGGCGTCTGGGGCGAGGGAACGCGACGCGAGAACCGGGCGATGAAGAAGAACACGCGGTTCGGACGCGAGGTGATGCACGCGCGGTGGATCGCGAACGAGTGGGAGAACCTCGTGCGTCTGCACGCCGCGGGCGCCACCGTGCCGCTCCCGGTCGAGCTGCTCGACGACGGGTACCGCATGGCGTTCGTGGGAGACGACGGCCGCGCCGCGCCGCGGCTGGCGGAGGTCGATCTCGACGCGGCCACCGCCGCCCGCGTGTGGCGATCGCTCGTCGACGAGCTCGCCATCTTCATCGCGGCGGATCGCGTGCACGGCGACCTCTCCGCGTACAACGTCCTCTGGTGGCGAGACCGCCCCGTCATCATCGATCTCTCCCAGACGGTCGACGTCATCACGCATCCGGCCGCCCGCGAGCTGCTCCTGCGCGACGTCGCGGCGCTCGGCCGGTACTTCTCGCGACGCGGGGTCCCCGTCGATCCGGAGCGCATGCTCGCCGACATCGGCGCCGATTCGCGCCGGTTCGCGCGGCAGGTATCGTGACGGCGATGCTCGCGAAGAAGACCGCGGCGAAGAAGGCGACCACGCGCAAGACGACGCGCGGGCGGCGCGGTCCGGCCGAGCCGCGTGGCCCGGAGCCCGGCTCGACGGCGCTTCCGCTCGACGACCCCGCCATCGCGGATCTCGTCGAGCGCATCGAGGGCGCGAAGGGCGCGGTGCTCTCCGCGTATCGCGACCCCTACGGCGGCACACCGCTGGTGCTCGCGTCCCTCCCGATCGGCGCGGTCGAGGCGACGCCATTCCAGCGCGATCTCTCGCGGACGCACGCCGAGCGGCTCGCCGGCGCCATCCGCGATACCGGCGCGTTCCTCGATCCGATCATCGCCTACGCGTCGCGCGACGCGTTCCTCTCGCCGAACGGTCGCCACCGCATCGCGGCGGCGCGCGCGCTCGGTCAGCGCGCCATCACCGTGCTCGCGACGTGCGATCCGGCGCTGGCCTACCGCATCCTCGCGCTCAACACCGAGAAGGCGCACAACCTGCGCGACCGCAGCCTCGAGGTCATCCGCATGGCGCGCGCGCTCGCGAAGGAGCAGCCGCGCTCGAAGGAGTCCGATCACGCGACGTCCTTCGAGTCGGCGCCGTTCCTCACGCTCGGGTGCGCGTACGAGAAGCGCGACCGCTTCAGCGGGAGCTCGTACAGCTCGATGCTGCGGCGCGTCGACGTGTTCCAGGACAAGGCTCTTCCTGCCGCGCTGCGGCAGCGTGAGCAGTGGGCGGTGCGCCTCCTCGACATCGACGACCGTGTCACCGCGCACGTGAGAGCCCTGCAGGAGATGGGGATGAAGAGCCCGTACCTGCGTCAGGTCGTCGTCGCGCGCTGCAACCCGGTGCGGTGGATCCCGCGGAAGAAGGGCGAGGGGCCTCCGATGACCGTGGCGGAGGCGCTGACGCGCATGACCGCGAACGTCCGGAAGTTCGATCCGAAGAAGGTCCGCCCGCAGGATCTCGCCATCGCGGCGGCGATGGGCGGCGGGGGATCGGAGGAGTCCTAGCCTAGTTCGGCTTCTCGTCGACGGTATGCCGCGCCACGCAGTCGATGAGCTCGTCGAGCGCGAAGGGCTTCGCGAGGTGTCCGGCGGCGCCGATCTCGTCGGCCCAGCGCGCCGCGTTCTCCGCGGCGGTCATCACGACGATCGGCACCCGCGAGCCACTCTCGCGGAACGCGCGCGCGACGGCCCATCCGTCCATGACGGGCATGCGCATGTCGAGCAGGACGAGCGTGGGATGCCACGTCCGGCTCAGGGCGAGGGCCTCCTCTCCGCCCGCGGCGGACATCACCTGATAGCCCTCGCTCGTGAGGATCGAGCTGACCGTGTCGAGGATCGACGGATCGTCGTCGACGACGAGCACGCGCGCGACGGCGCGTTCGCCGCCCTTCCCGGTCCGCAGCGGGCGCTCGAGTCCTCGCTCCTCCGCCGCACCGTGACCCGCCCACAGCTCCATCATCCTCAGTTCAGCCTCCTTCCTTCTCGCAGCGGGAGCGCGACGTGGAACGTCGTGCCCTTGCCGAGCTCGCTCTCGGCCCAGATGCGTCCGCCATGCTCCTCGGCGATGCCCCTGCAGATGTAGAGCCCAAGCCCCATGCCGTGGAACTTCCGATCGTCCACGTTCGAGGCCCGCGCGAAGCGCTCGAAGATCGTCGGCAGGTCGGACGCCGGGATACCGATGCCTTCGTCGCGCACGGTGATCCGCGCCTCGCCGTCCTGCTGCCAGACAGCGAGCCGCACGCGCGCGGAATCGGGACTGTACTTCTTGGCGTTCTCGACGAGATTCTGGACGAGCTGCTCAATCCGGCGGCGATCGTAGGTCCCGACCACGGCTCCGCGCACGTCGACCTCGCACACATGGGCGCCGGGATGCTGCCGTGCCACGACCTCGCTCACGAGCGCACCGAGATCGACGGGCTCGCGCTCGCCGACGAGCCTGCCCTGCTCGAGGCGCGACGCGTCGAGCAGATCCGTGACGAGCGCGGCGAGGCGCTTCGATTCGCGCACGATCCGCCGGAGCCCCGGGACGTCGGGTGGCGCGGATGGATCACGGAGGGCTTTGCGCTCGAGGAACTCCGCCTGCGCGACGACGGTGGTGAGCGGCGTCTTCAGATCGTGCGCCGCGGCGGACACGAAGTCCTCCTTCATCCGCGTCGCCTCCTCCTGTGCCTTGACGCGCGCCGCGTGGTCGATGAGCGCGCGGCTCTCCAGGATCACGGCCGCCTGGTCGGCGAGGAGCTGCGCCAGCTCGCGGTCGCTGACCGCGAAGATCGGCGGCCGGGCCGCGAACAGCACGAGCACCCCGAGACGGCGTCCGCCTGCCGTGATCGGCGCGGCGAGGACCGCACCCACGCCGGCCGCCCGGTAGCGCGCGGCGTTCTCGGGGTCGTCCTTCTGCGGGTCGCCCGAATACACCACGGCTTGCCGCTCGAACGCGCGTCCGGCGATGAACTGCCCGGCCTTCACCTCGACGAGCTCGTCGGTTCCGGGCTCCCACATGCGCAGGACCAGATCGTCCTCGTGCCAAAGTCCGATGCGCGCGTTCGATCCCGTGCTCGCCGCCGCGCCGGCCTCGAGCTCGCGAACGATGTCGAGCGTCGTCGGCAGGCGTGGCAGCTGCGCCGCGCGCGTGAGCAACGCGCGCAGCTCGGGTGCCTGCCATGCGCGTCTCAGCACCAGCGGCGGCGCGAAGCCGACGTAATAGGCGACCGCGGAACCGAGCGCGAGGAGCTGCGTGAAGCCGTCCACCATCGTGCGTTCCGGTTCGATGAGGAACGCCATCAGCCCCATGGCGAGGAGGTCGGCACCGAGCAGGATCGTGCCGAGCGAGACGGCCTCGAGGCGGCGCCGGGTGACACCGAGCGCTCGATGGGCGGCGCGGATGATGCGGACGGCGCAGTAGAGCGACACGAGCGCGACGTAGGCGACGATGCCGAGCGTCACGAACGCGGACGGCCTCGCGTCGATCGCGACCGTGACGACGGCGAAGGCGAGGAGCCCGAGCTCGACGAGCCGCAGGATGACCGCCGGAACACGGGTGAAATCGTCGACGAGGCGCAGCAGCAGATACGGCAACGAGATGAAGAGAACGATCACCATGTCGCTGACCCATGCCGGCGGCGCGACGCCGAGGAGCGGCATGATGCGCGACTCGAGGATGATGAGCGCGACCACGCCGAAGAACAGCGTCATGTCGAAGTGTGCGGGAGTGAACTGGCGCAGCGTCCGCGGCAGAACGAGCAGGAACACGAGCACGTAGATGGCATGCGTGAGCGCGGTCGTGAGCTCGAGAGCGGACATCTTCCTCGGCGCGGAATTCTAGAAGTGGTGATGCGCTCGCGGGCGCCACGCGCGGCCCGCGAGCGACCGAGCGAGCGAGCCATGACCAAGCTCGGCGCGTTCGGCGTCGTGACGCGTGCGCCGCGCGCCCTGGCCTTGCGGGATGGGCGCCACCGTGCGCATGGGCGCGTCCGGCTCGGTGTATCCGCACCGACGCGGCAGCTTCTATCCGCGCGATCTCCGACGACACGCTGGCTCGAGTTCTACGCGTCGCGTTTCGACACGGCTGAATCGCTTCGTCACACACATCAAACGGCTCGACGTCGACCCGGCCGCCGTCGCGCGGTCCTACGACACGATGGCCGGCCTCGGGCCCGCGCTCGCGGCCGTCCTCGTGCAGCCTCCAGCCCGCTGGCGGTTCGCGCCGGAGCGACTCGATCGCTTCTTCGCGGCGGTCGCGCGACGCCGGCGCAGTCACGCGCTCGAGCCGCGCGACGCGCTACGGCTGCGCGAGCTGATCGGCTGGCGAGCTCGCGCCCGCGAGGTCACGTTCTCGTAACGGCGCGGGTACGTCGGTCCGCACCGGTCCCTGGCATCACGTCTGCCCGTCACGCCATCGTGGACCGGAGGTCCTTCTCCTCGCTTCAGCACGCTCAGCGCGCCGGTCTGCGATGCCGTCGTGCCCTCCTTGTGTCGACGGCCGCTCGAGCGGCGCGGGTGCCACCCGTCGCTCGGCCGTTCGCATGCGGCGGGGAGTCGGCGCAAGATGGGAGTCGGCGCAAGATGGAGGTGTGCCGATGCCCCGATCCGGTCCTGCGGCAGGCAGGCGAGAGACCATCTCCCCGAACGGCTCGCAGCGTCATCTGCGTCGCGACGCAGGCGGCAAGCTCACCGCGAAGAGCTCCGCGCCGAAGGGGATGAAAGACCGCGGCGACTAGAGCGCGAACGGTCACGACTCGAAGGACGGCCGGGCTCGACGTCTATCGCCGGAAGCGCGATTTCACGCGCACGCCCGAGCCGAAGCCTCGACGCCGGGCCACGCGCGGACCGCTGCGCTTCGTCGTGCAGAAGCATCGTGCGAGCGCGCTCCATTACGACTTCCGCCTCGAGGCCGGCGGGACGATGCGGTCGTGGGCGGTCCCGAAGGGGCCATCGCGCGATCCCAGGCGGCGCCGGCTCGCCATGGAGGTCGAGGACCATCCGCTCGAGTACGCGAGCTTCGAGGGGGTCATCCCCGTGGGCGAGTACGGCGGCGGGACGGTCATGATCTGGGACGAGGGCGTGTGGGCGCCGATGGAGGACGTCGATCCCGCCAAGGCGATCGACTCGGGCGAGATCCGCTTCGTCCTCTCGGGCACGAAGCTGAAGGGCGGCTGGACGCTCGTTCGCACCGGCGATCGGAAGTGGCTGCTCATGAAGCGCAAGGACGAATACGCGAGCACGGCCGACATCACGGAGAGCGCGCCGCGCTCGGTGCGCACGAAGAGACTCCTCGCCGACATCGCGCGCGACGAGGGCGGCGACGTCACGAAGGCCGCGACGGGAGATCCGAAGGCACGCGCCGAGACGCGATGACCCGGCCGATGCTGGCGACCCTCTCGAAAGACGTGGTCGACGGGCCGGAGTGGGTCTTCGAGGAGAAATACGACGGCATCCGCGCGATCGCGGAGCGATCGCGCTCGCGCGTGCGGCTCCGGTCGCGCACGGGCCAGGACCTGACCGGCGGCTTCGGCGAGGTGGTGGACGCGATACGCGCGCTGCCCGATGACGATCTGGTGCTGGACGGGGAGCTCGTTGCGTTCGATCGCTCGGGCGTGTCGCGGTTCCAGCTGCTGCAGCGCCGCGGCGTCGATCCGCGGACGCGGACCGTCTACGTCGTGTTCGACGTCCTGCGCTCGCGCGGCCGCGAGCTCCTGTCCCGCCCGCTCGAGGAGCGACGCGCGCGTCTGCTCGAGCTCGTGCCGCGACGCGCGGGGCCGCTCATGCCGTCGCGGCGCCTGCGGGGCGGCGGGCATCGCGCGCTCGCGACGGCGCGAGCCAAGGGGTGGGAGGGCGTCATCGCGAAGCGGCGCGGCTCCCCGTACGAGCCCGGCGCCCGCTCCCGCGCGTGGCGCAAGGTGAAGGTGCGCGGCGAGGCCGAGTTCGTGGTCGGCGGCTACACGCCGCCGGGCGGATCGCGGGCCGAGCTCGGGGCGCTCCTCGTCGGGATGTTCGATGGCCCGCGCCTGCGCTACGTCGGCAAGGTCGGCACCGGCTACACCGCAGACACGCTGCGCGATCTCGGCGCGAAGCTGCGGACGCTCCGTACCGACACGTCGCCGTTCGATCCCGCGCCGCGCATGCGCGACGTGACCTGGGTGCGGCCGGAGCTCGTCGCGCAGCTCGCGTACGCGGAGTGGACCGCGGATGGGAAGCTGCGCCAGCCCGCATTCCTCGGCCTGCGCACCGACAAGCGCCCGCGCGAGGTCACCTGGGAGGCGCGCGAGCCATGAGCTCCCCGTGCCGGATCGCGTGAGCGCCACGCGCCGGATCGGCGGCATCGACATCAGCAACGCCGACAAGGTCTGGTTCCCCGACGACGGGATCACCAAGGGTGACGTCGCCGCGTTCTACGACGCCATCGCGCCGCGGATCCTTCCGTGGCTGCGCGACCGTCCGCTCACCGCGGAGCGCTGCCCCGACGGCATGCGCGGGGAGTGCTTCTATCAGAAGGACTTTCCGGAGGATCGTGCCCCTAACGGCGTCCCGAGGCTCACGCTGCGCGCATCGAGCACCGGCAAGGACGTGCACTACCTCGTCGGCGGGACGAAGCGCACGCTGCTCGCGATGACCAATCTCGGCTGCATCGCGACGCACGTGATGAACGCGCGCGCGGCGCATCTGCGCGAGCCCGATTGGCTCGCGTTCGATCTCGATCCCACGAGCGGCGCGTTCGGCGACGCCGCGCGCGCCGGGATCGCGCTGCGCCGGCTGCTCGACGAGGCGAAGCTGCCCTCGTATCCGAAGACCTCGGGCGCGCGCGGGCTGCACGTGTTCGTGCCGCTCCGTGCCGGCCAGTCCGGCGATCGCGTCGTCGCGTTCGCGACCGCGGTCGGCGCCGAGCTGGCGCGCCGCGAGCCGAGGCTCGTGACGACGTCGCACGCGAAGGCGCGTCGCGCCGGCCGTGTGTACGCGGATCCGTTCCGGAACGCGTACACGCAGACGATCGTCGCGCCGTACTCGGTGCGCCGCCGGCCGGGCGCGACCGTCTCGGCGCCGCTCGCATGGGACGAGGTGAGCGCGCGCCTCGACCCCGCGCGCTTCGCGCTCCGCACGTTCGAGAAGAGGCTCGCGCGAGCCGATCCCTGGGCGGACTTCAGGAAGCGCGCGGTGCGGTTGCCGAGCTGATCGGCGGCGTCTCGCGTGATGGGTCACCATTCGGGCCGTCGCCCGCACGAAGCGTTCCGGCACACCGGCGCGGCTCCGCCGCGCGGAGGCGGCGTGGCCCGATTCCTGCAGCCTGCTACGCCATCACCTATCGGAGGACCGCGGATGAACGAGCGCGAGCGGGATCAGCGCATGGCTGATCGGGTCGAGGCATCGGTGCGTCATGCTCTCGAGCTCGTGGGTCCGGGTGAGCCCGGCGTCGAGTACGTCTGGGACGACGACACGCCCACGGCTGCCTAGGAGACGGCGAGCTCGCGTCCGGCGATTCGGACCACCACCTCGAAAGGGGATCGCGCGCAGCCGTCGCGGCGACCACGAGGAAGGTCACATCATTCGCCACGAGATCGATCCGGGACGAGATCGCATTCGACCTCCGCGATCGTGTCCGTCAGCATCGATCGCCCAGACGGGCACGCCGGTGCCGTCGCCGGCTGCCGCGCGGCGCCGCCCGGCTGCCGGACTGACGATCACGTGGGCGCGCACCACCCGAACGATGCAACCGGGAGGCCGGAATTCGGGTAGCTCACCCGTACACTGGTGCCCTCTTCATGACGTCGTCCCGGTCCGATCGGCCGTACGGCTCCTTTCCGGGGTCGGGCAGGACGTCGCCCGAGCCCGAGGCTCCCGCACCCGCGCCTCGGCCGACCCTTCGCGCGCGGATCTGGCGTCGTGTCGCGACGCCGCTCGCGCTCCTGGCGATGCTCGGCGTGACCTGGACGCTCGTGGGCGCCATCCAGACCGGCGGCGCGCGCACCCTCGGCTCGATCCAGCAGCAGGCCACCCCGACGCCGGCACCGCCGCTCGCGTCGCTCGTGTACGCGAACGTCCAGCCATCCGTCGTGCTGGTCACGGCGGCGGGCGCGGGCCAGGATCCGTCGACGGGCGCGGGCGTGATCGTCGACGACCAGGCCGACATCCTCACGAGCCTGCACATCGTGAAGGACGCGAAGACCGTCACGGTGCGGTTCTCGGACGGCACCGAGGCGCGGGCGGAGGTGGTCGCGTCGCTCGCGGACAAGGACATCGCCGTGCTGCGTCCGGCCGCGGCGCCGGCCAAGATCCAGCCGGCGACGATGGGCGATCCCAGCCGTCTCGCGGTCGGTGCCCCGGCGTTCGTCATCGGGCATCCGTTCGGGCTCACCGGCTCGCTGTCCGCGGGCGTCGTCTCCGGTCTCGACCGGTCGATCAGTGTGCCGGGCTCCGACAAGCCGCTCACCGGGCTCATCCAGTTCGATGCCGCGGTGAATCCGGGCAACTCCGGCGGGCCGCTGGTCGACGCCAACGGTGAAGTGGTCGGTATCGTCACCGGCCTCGTGAACCCGTCGGGCCAGAAGGTGAACAGCGGCGTCGGCTTCGCGGTCACGATCGATCAGGCCGCGGCGGCGCTGGGCATCCCGCCGGACTAGCCGCGTATCCAGGAAGAGAACGACGTGGGGAGACAGGACCGATGACGGTGGCAACTCGACCGGGCAGTCAGATGGAGCGCCTCCTGTTCGAGATCAAGAAGGTGATCGTCGGACAGGACGAACTCTTGGAGCGGATCATCGTCGCGCTCCTCGCGCGCGGGCACCTCCTCGTCGAGGGCGTGCCGGGCCTCGCGAAGACGCTCGCGGTGAAGACCGTCGCTCAGGCGATCTCGGGCGAGTTCAAGCGGGTGCAGTTCACGCCCGATCTCGTGCCCGCCGACCTCGTCGGGACGCGCATCTACAACCAGAGGAACGGCGAGTTCCAGACGTCGCTCGGCCCCGTCTTCACGAACCTGCTCCTCGCGGACGAGATCAACCGCGCGCCGGCGAAGGTCCAGAGCGCGCTGCTCGAGGTGATGCAGGAGCGTCAGGTCACGATCGGCCGCGAGACGCATCGCGTGCCCGAGCCCTTCCTCGTCATGGCGACGCAGAACCCCATCGAGACCGAGGGCACCTACGCGTTGCCCGAGGCGCAGGTCGACCGCTTCATGATGAAGGTGCTGGTCACCTATCCGACGGAGATGGACGAGTTCGTCATCGTCGAGCGCATGACCGGCGCGCTCGCGGCGGTGCAGCCGGTCCTCACGACGGATCAGCTCCTCGGACTGCAGCGGGAGGCGGACCGCGTGTTCGTGGATCCGGTGCTCGTGGAATACGTCGTGCGGATCGTGTCCGCGACGCGCATCCCGAAGGAGTACGGCCTCGCCGACTCGGCGAAGTACATCACCTACGGCGCGAGCCCGCGCGCGTCCATCAATCTCGTGCTCACCGCCCGCGCGCTCGCCTTCATGCGCGGACGCGACTACGTGCTCGCGCAGGACATCCAGGACGTCGCCCTCGACGTCCTGCGCCATCGCATCGTCCTCTCCTACGAGGCGCTCTCCGAGGACGTCACGACGGACGCGTTGATCAAGAAGATCCTCGAGCGCATCCCGGTGCCGGTGGCGCCGATGCAGGGGCACGTCGCTGCGCGCGCCTGACGATCGCCTGCGGCGTCTCGAATGGACGGTCATCCGCCGTCTCGACGGGTGGCTTCAGGGCGACTACCGCACGCTCTTCCGCGGCTACGGGATGGACCTCGCGGATATCCGCGAGTACGTGGCCGGCGACGACGTCCGCCACATCGACTGGAACGTGACCGCCCGCATGGACACGCCGTACGTGCGGGAGTACCTCGAGGATCGCGAGATCACGGCGCACTTCCTGCTCGACGTCTCGCCATCGGTGGACTTTGGGACCGCGACCGCGCTCAAGCGCGACCTGCTCATCGACTTCGTCGCCGTCCTGTCGCGCCTTCTCACCCGCCGGGGGAACAAGGTGGGCGCCGTCATCTACGGCGGCCACGTCGAGCGCGTCGTCCCCGCGCGGACGGGACGCATGCAGGTCCTCCGGCTCATCGACGACCTCGAGCGGCGGCCGCGCCTCGACCGCGCTCCCGCGACGTCGCTCGCCGAGCTCCTCGAGGCCGGCCTCCGCTCCATCGGGCGCCGCTCGCTCGTCTTCATCGCCTCGGACTTCTTCACCACGCCGGGCTGGGAGCGGCCGCTGGCGCTGCTCGCGCGCCGGCACGAGGTGCTCGCGATCCGCCTCGTCGATCCCAGGGAGCGCGAGCTGCCCGAGATCGGCATGGTCGTGATGACCGACGCCGAGACCGGGGAGCACCTCTTCGTCGACACATCGGACAAGCGATTCCGCGCGCGATTCGCCGAGGCCGTGCGCCGGCGCGAGGCGGCGCTCGCGGCGGCCTTCCGGCGGAGCGGCGTCGAGGCGCTCGAGCTCTCCACCGAGGACGACCTGGTCCGCTCGATCATGCGCTTCGCCGCCCGGCGGAAGCTGCGCACCGCGCGCCAGCGCGCGATGGCGGTGGCGTCGTGACCTTCCTGTGGCCCGGCAACCTCGTCCTGGTGCTCGTCCTGCCGGCGCTCATCGCGGCGTACGTGTGGGCGCAGCGGCGGCGGCAGCGCTACGCGCTCCGCTACGCGAGCCTGTCGCTCGTGCGCGAGGCGCTCGGCAAGGGACCGGGACGCAAGCGCCACGTCCCACCGGCGCTCTTCCTCGCCGCGGTGCTCTTCATGGTCGTCGGCATGGCGCGGCCGGAGACCGTCGTCACCGTCCCGGTGCAGGAAGGCACCATCATCCTCGCGCTCGATGTGTCGGGAAGCATGCTCGCCGAGGACCTGAAGCCGAATCGCATGGAGGCCGCCAAGGACGCGGCGAAGGCCTTCGTCGCGCGTCAGGGGGCCGACGTGAAGCTCGGCGTCGTCGCGTTCTCCGGCGACGCGCAGGTCGTGCAGGCCCCGACGAGCGACAAGGACCTCGTCGTCGCCGCGATCAACCGCCTGCGCCCGCAGCGCGCGACCGCGATCGGCCGCGGGATGCTCGCGTCGCTCGACGCGATCTTCGAGGACTCCGAGGAGATCCCGCCGTCGGTCATCGCCCTCCGGCGCCTTTCCGGCGACGCGACGGGCCCGACGCCGGTGCCCGTGCCGAAGGGCGCCGACCGCACCGCGACGATCGTGCTGCTCTCCGACGGCCAGAACAACCAGTTCCCGGCGCCGCAGCAGGTGATCGAGGATGCGGTGAACCGCGGCATCCGCGTGTTCACCGTGGGCGTCGGCAGCGCGGACGGGACCGTCGTGCGGATCCAGGGTCGCGCCGTCCGGACGCGCCTCGACGAGGCGACGCTGAAGCAGATCGCCGACGCCACCGGCGGCCAGTACTTCAACGCGGCGAACGAGAAGGACCTGCGCGCGGTGTACGAGAACCTCACGACGCAGCTCGTGTTCCGTCAGCAGCGCACGGAGATCACCGCGTTCCTCACCGCGATCGCGGCGGTGCTCTCGATCGTCGCGGCCTCGCTGTCCCTCTTCTGGTTCAACCGGATCCCCTAGCAGCGCGATGGGCCGCGCGCACAGACCGCACGGACCGCCCGCCCCATGCGGAGCGCGTACGGTGACAAGGCCCGATACTGCTGACCGTGGCCTCCGCTCCAAAGCTCCGCGAGCGCATCCACGAGGCGATGCCGCAGGTCCGCGCGGACCTGGGGCGCCTCGTGTCCATCCCGTCGGTCAGTGCGACGGGCTGGGACCCGGAGCCGCTGCGGCGATCGGCCGACGCCGTCGCCGAGATGCTCCGCGCGGCCGGCGCCGAGACGAAGATCCTGCGGTCGAGCGACGGCCATCCCGCCGTCGTCGGCTACGTCGCCGCGCCGCCCGGCGCGCCGACCGTCCTTCTCTATGCGCATCACGACGTCCAGCCGCCTGGGCCCGAGACCGAATGGGGCTCGCCGGCGTTCGCGCCGACGGTGCGCGACGGTCGCCTGTACGGCCGCGGCAGCTCGGACGACAAGGCGGGCGTCGTGGCGCACATCGCCGCGCTGCGCGCCTTCGGCGGGAAGCCGCCGGTCGGCGTCGCGGTCTTCATCGAAGGGGAAGAGGAGGCCGGCTCCGAGAACCTCCGGTCGTATCTCGAGCAGGAGAAGGCGCGTCTTCTGTGCGACGCGGTCGTGGTGGCGGACGGTGGCAACTGGCGGCTCGGCGAGCCCGCGCTCACGACGACCCTGCGGGGCGTCGTGTCGTGCGTCGTCGAGCTGCGCGTGCTCGACAAGGCCGTGCACTCCGGCCAGTTCGGCGGACCGTTCCCCGACGCGCTCACCGCGATGGCGCAGCTCCTCGCGACGCTGCACGACAAGAGGGGCGACGTCGCGATCGAGGGCATCGTGCGCGGCAAGGCGAAGAAGCTCGACCTCACCGAGGACGAGCTGCGTGCCCAGGCGGGCGTCCGCGGCGGCGTCCAGCTGATCGGCAAGGGTGGCCTCACCGATCGCCTCTGGATGAGGCCGAGCCTGTCGGTGCTCGCGATCGACGCGCCGCCGGTCCGCGAGGCGATCAATCAGCTCGTGCCCGTCGCGCGCGCGAAGGTGAGCATGCGCATCCCTCCGGGCCAGGATGGGAAGAAGGCGCTCGCGGCGCTCGTCGCGCACCTGCGGGAGCACGTGCCGTGGGGCGTGCAGATCGCGATCTCGCATGAATCGAGCGGTGAGCCGTTCGTCACGAAGACCGGCGGTCGCGCGTACAAGGCGATGCGCGCCGCGCTCTCAAAGGCCTGGGACCACAAGGCCGTCGACATCGGTGCCGGCGGCACGATCCCGTTCCTGTTCGACCTCGCCGAGCTCTTCCCGAACGCGGAGATCCTGGTGACCGGCGTGGAGGACCCGCGATCGGGCGCGCACGGTCCCGACGAGAGCGTGGATCTCGGCGAGCTCGAGCGCGCCTGCCTCGCGGAGGCGCTCTTCCTCCAGCGTCTCGCCGCGCGCTGAGCGCGTCCCGGTCGCGCCGCCCCTAGCGGGCGCGACGGTGATGCCGGTACCACCACTCCACGAACGAGGGATCGGATGCCGCGCTCGCGGGGATCTCTTCGAGGTCGCACACGATGTACGGCGGGGAGTGCTTCTCGTCGATACGGCGCAGGCGCCGGCATTCGAAGCACTCGGCGACGTCGCGATCGCTCCGCACGAGCTGGCAGTACACGTGGCCGCCGGCGACGTACGTGCGCGCCTCAGCCACGCGTCGCGCCGCCTCCGCGCCGCGATCGCGTCCTCTCGTAACGGCCCGAGCGCTCGGTGAGGCGAATGCGGTAGGCGATGTGCTTTCGGCCGCGCGGTCCAGCCCCCGACGGGCCGGCGGTCTCGCTCTCGGTCAGCGGGCCGATGCGAGCGGCGATGAGCTTCGCCGCCGCGACGGCCATGTCGCCGCTCAGCTCCTCGTAACGGCCCTGCGCGATCACGCTGCGCCAGTTCGCCATGTCGTCGATCTCGTCGACCTCGAAGCACACATCGGGATTCGCGCGCATCATCCGGATCTTCTGCCCGAGGACCGAGTGGCCGTAGACCGCGCCGCCGTCGTAGACGTAGGTGATGGGTACGACATACGTCTTCCCATCCGCGCTCGTGCCGATGCGGCCGACCGTCGACGCGCGTAGCACCTCGTCGATCTGCTTTTGCGTCAGCTTCCCCAGCATGGCCGCGCTCCTCTCTCAGCCGATCGCGACGCCGACGAGCTTTCCGACCCCGAACGTCACGGCCGCGGCGGCGACGCCGATCGCGAGCTGTCGCAGGCCCGCTTTCAGCGCGTGCTGCCCGGTGATGACGGTGATGAGCGCGCCTATGCCGAACAGCGCGACCGCCGAGACGATCGCGGACGCGACCACGGCCGCCGTGCCGCTTGCGAAGAGCAACGGGACGATCGGCAGGAGCGCGCCGACGGCGAACATCGCGAACGACGTCCCCGCGGCCACGTACGCGGAGCCACCGAGCTCGTCCGGATCGATGCCGAGCTCCTCACGCGCGAGCGTCGCGAGCGCGCTCGAGCTCTTCGCGACCTGGGCAGCGACGGCGCGCGCGCTCTCCGCTGAGAGTCCCTTCGCCCGGTAGATGAGGGCGAGCTCCCCCTCTTCCTCTTCGGGAGCGATCCGCAGCTCCTCGCGCTCGATCTCGATCTGACGCGCGTAGAGCTCCCGCGCGCTCTGGACCGAGAGCCACTCGCCGAGCGCCATCGAGAGCGCGCCCGCGAGCAGGCCGGCGAGCCCCGCCACGACGAGGCCGTGCGCGTCCGCCCCGGCGCCCGCGACGCCCATGACCAGCCCGAAGTTGGACACGAGCCCGTCGTCGATGCCCAGCACCGCGGCGCGGAGCGCGTTGCCGCCGGTCGTGCGGTGCCGGCCCTCGAGGCGCGCGATGGTCGGGCCCGCCAGACCGTCGCCCGCGATCTCCTTCAGGACGCGCGCGTGGCTTCGCTCGTCCTGGGCGAGCGCGTCGCCCGCTTCCGGCTGATCGTCGTACACGCGCTGGTCGTGCGCTTCGCGTGCCGCGATGGTCGACGCGATCACCGCGGGGCCGGTGCGGCGCGCGACGAACGCGAGGAGACGCGCGCGCCAGGACGGGCCGATCGCGGCGCGGCGGTCGCCCGCCTCGCGCAGCTTCTCTCTCCAGATAGCGCCGTGCCGTTCCTCGGCCTCGGCGAGGCGCTGGTACACGGTCGCGAGGGACCTATCGCGCTCGCTCCGCGCCATCGCGCGATACACGTACGCGCCGTCGACCTCGCCCTGGAGGTTCGCGAGCCAGCGATCGGCGTCCGTCGTCACGCGACGATGAGCGCCGTCACCATCCCGAACGTCCCGGTGGCGGCCTCCGCGTGGCCGAGGATGTGGCAGTGGAACGCCCACGCGCCGGGCGTGTCGCACCTGACGACGACGTCCCAACGCTCGCCGGGAGAGACGTTCGCGGTGTGGGCCTTCGTCGCGGGGAAGCCCTTGCCGTTGAGGGTGAAGCCGCCGAGCTGGTCGTTGAAGATGATGACCTCGTGCTTATCGTACCGCGGGTCCACCGAAGGGTTCTTCACCATGATGAGGAGCGGTCCGAGCATCCCCTTTCCGACCTGCTCCGTCGCGTCGTGGTGAGAGTGGTACACGTGGCTGCCGAACGGGTTCGCGACGAGCTCGTACGATCGCGGCGCGATCACCGGCGCACGCGGACGTGTCGTCGACGGCTTCGCCTCAGCGTCGCTCGGCGACCGGCGCGATGTGGGCCACTCTCAGGGCGCCGTTCCACGATGGGCTCTTCGGCGCGGCGACGATCACGGTCCTGCCGCGCGACCCGCGCGATGGCGGCGTGAGCGAATCGCTGTTCGGCTCGGTGCGGACCGCTTGCCGGGAGCGGATCTCGGCTAGCGTGCGGGGGGCCGTCGCGCGAGGACCCGTGCCGCCACCAGCCGGCGCCGGCCGGGCGTGCGCGGTCGCCGGTGGGCCGGCCGTGACGGCGCGGGTCCGAACGACAGCGCGACGCGACGCAGCGCGGCCTCGATCGACTCGTAGTCGGCATCGCCGATCGGGAGCACCCGGCTCATCAGCGCGCCGAGTCGATCGTCGGTCCACGCGCGCGTGACCGCGAGATGCGGGAGCGCGGCCGGCGCGACCTCGTGGCCCCCTGGCGCGACGAAGCGGTGCCGGATCTCGAGCTCGCCGCCGTGGCCGTCGCGGACGTCCGCGGTGCCGATGAAGCGAGCGTTCGAGACATACGCGAGGCGGTGCGTGCGCAGCACGGCGATGCGGTCGCCCGATGCCGGACGCGGGGCGATCGCCGGGCCGAGGGGCAGCTGCGCCATCCGGTGCGCGCCAGGTCCCGCGCGCCGATGTCGCTCGTGATCGCGAGCCAGGCGCGCCGTCTCTCCATGGCCCCCACGCTACGGGCCGGAGCGCCGTCCGCACAGGGGGCCGCCCGCGCGCACCGCGCCGGGCAACACCCGACGGGGGAACGGGTCCTTGGTCGCTAGAAACGAGGCCGGCGCTTGGCCATGTACGCCGCGGCCTCGGCACGGCGCGACAGCCCGAGCTTGTCCAGGATCCGGCTCACGTAGTTCTTCACGGTCTTCTCGGAGAGGAAGAGCACCTCGCCGATCTCACGGTTCGTCTTTCCCTCCGCGAGCTGTTCGAGGACCTTCCGCTCCTGATCGGTGAGCGACGCGAATGCCGGGTCGTCCTCCTCGCGGCCCCGCCGCACGCGCTCGAGGACTTTGCCGGTCACGTCCGGATCGAGGAGCGACCGGCCCTGCGCGACCGAGGTGATCGCGTCGATGACCGCCTGACCGCGCGTCTGCTTCAGGAGGTATCCCGCCGCGCCCGCGACGATCGACGCGAAGAGCGCCTCGTCGTCGGCGTACGAGGTGAGCATGATCACCTTCGTGTCGGGCCGGGTCTCGCGGATGGTCCGGCACGCCTCGACTCCGCTCCCGTCCGGGAGACGCACGTCCATGATCACGACGTCGGGCTTCGCGCGGGCCGCCGTCTCGATGGCCTCGGCCATCGTCGCGGCCTCGGCGACCACGATCAGTCCCTTGTTCTTGCCGATCAGCGTTCGCAGGCCCTCGCGAACGACCTCGTGGTCGTCCACCAACATCACGCGGACCTGCGCATCGCTCATTCCCATTCCTCGCGCTCGGCTCCACGCTCGCCCTTCATTCAGTGCCCTCCATCGTGGCCGGTAGCTCCAAGCGTACTCGCGCGCCGGAGCCCGGGGCGCTGTGGACCTCGAGCGTGCCGCCCACGGCGAAGGCCCGCTCGCGCATGTTGTGGAGACCGTGTCCGGTCGTGCTCGTCCGGAAGTCGAAGCCCACGCCGTCGTCGGTGATCTGCAGCACCACGCTGCCGTCGTTCGCGAAGAGGCGGACCGAAGCGTGGCGCGCTCGGGCGTGCCGCGCGATGTTGCCGAGCGCGTCCGCCGCGATGTAGTACGCGGCCTCGCGCCGCGAGCGATCGAGCTTCGTGGCGGCCTCGGGAGCGATCTCCAGGTCGACATCGATGAGCGCGTTCGATCGCGCCTGCTCGGCCAGGAGCGCGAGGGACTCCGAAAGGGGCTGCTCGGTGGCCTGCACCGGCCGCAGGCCGAGCACGTATCCGCGCAGGTCCGCGATGGCGGCGTTCAGGCGGTCGACGGCGCGCGCGAGCTGCGACTTCGCGTGCTCCGGCTCTTCGGCCACGCGGTCGGCGACGTCCTCGAGCAGGAGGCTCACGCCGTAGAGCGACTGCATGACGCCGTCGTGCAGGTCCATGCGGATGCGGTTGCGCTCTTCCAGCACCGACACGCGCTCCGCCTGCTCGTACAGCCGCGCGTTCTCGATCGCGATCGCGGCCTGCGCCGCGAGCGTCTTGAGTGCGTCGACGTCGTCCTCGGTGAACTCTTCGGCGCCCTGCTTCTCGGTGAGGTAGAGGTTGCCGAGCGTCTCGCCCCGCAGGAGGATCGGTGTGCCCAGGAAGCTGCGCATCGGCGGATGGTTCGGCGGAAAGCCGACCGACGCGGGATGCTCGTGCAGGTCGCGCAGGCGGATCGGCCGCCGCTCCTTCTGGAGATGACCGAGCAGGCCCCGGCCGCGGGGCGGGGAGCCGATGCGCGCGCGCTCCTCCGCCGTGATCCCCGACGTCGTGAACGACTCCACCGCGCCCTCCGAGTCGAAGACCGCGAGCGCGGCGTACTTCGCGTTCGTCACGAGGCGCGCCTGATCCGCGACGCGCTGCAGGACTTCCGCGCGATCGAGCTCGGAGGTGAGCGCGAGGCCGGCCGCGTTCACCGCCTGCAGCCGCGTGCGCTTCTCCTCGAGCGCGTCGGCCAGCGCGCGGAGGCGCGCGCTGTTCGCGCGGTCGCGGGCCTGCAGGATGGAGAGCTGGTTGAAGACCGCGGCCGAGAAGGCGAGGACGCCTGCGACCCCGATCACGATCGTGACGAGGTGCGAGATGCCGGCCGGGAAGAGCCGCTCGATCACGAAGTAGTCGAGCGCGACGAGGCCGGCGATGAGCAGCGAGGGCAGCACCATCGCCGCGATGCGGAGGCGCCGCGGATAGCCGCCGCCGCGCGGGGTCTCGGCCGGCCGTTTCACCCCTCGATTATCGGGAGTGCGGGGAACACCCGAGGGGTGAGCGGGAAACACAAGAGGAGCGGATCTCTCCGCTCCTCCTGTGCCAGAAGTCTGAAGGCCCTAGGCCGATGTGGGGACCGGGACGACGGTTTGACGTTCGGCCGTTGGGACCTTCCACGGTGTCCCGAGCATCGGCAGCAGCCAGCGGTCGAGGCCGATGTATCCCGCGGTCTTCCAAGCGAGAACGAGCAGGAAGCCCATCAGGAGGAGCACCGGGTTCGTGCTGGCGCTGCCGGCGAGCATGAAGTTGAGGTTCATGAACGCGCCAGCCACGGCGGCGATGCCGGTGAAGGCGCCGAAGATCAGGCCGAGGCCGACCGCCGTCTCCCCGAAGGCGATGACCCTGCCCATGAAGCCCTGCGCGTTGCTGTCGATGAGGAACTGGATGAAGCCGCGGTACCAGTCGTAGGTGATGGCCGGCTTGGCCGGCGGTGGCGGCACCGCCGCGATGCGCTTCCAGAACGCCAGGATGCCCGCGCCGTCGTAGATGTAGTTCGTCGCGGCGCCGGTGTCGATCACCTTGTGCCAGCCGGCCTCCAGCCAGGCCCACCCGACGTAGACGCGAAGGAGAAGCCAGACGAGTGCCATGCG
>Ga0070741_10006097_pt1 | contig 26154 bp, 18 predicted proteins | sample Coa_R1_4_FD_66440 | JGI IMG/M metagenome (GOLD analysis project Ga0070741, IMG submission 66440) | Surface soil microbial communities from Centralia Pennsylvania, which are recovering from an underground coalmine fire - Coalmine... | ecosystem: Environmental > Terrestrial > Soil > Unclassified ... | reverse complement strand
TTATCCACATCGAAACTCAAGGCGACGGCCACTCGCGCGCCGTTTGGCCATTGCTTCGGCTTCATGCGGCGGCCCATGCCTACGTGAATGTACTGCCGCTTGAGTTCCTCGATTCCAAGTTTCAGCCCAGGCATCGAAACGGGCGGGGCGGTCTGTGCAAACCCTGCGATCGCAGTCAGGATGCAGGCCAATCCGAACTTCATCGAGCCCCTCCCGAATATCTGGCCGCGAGCCGCGCCATTTCCCGCAGGACCGGGGGCACGGAGGTAAACGGATCCGGGCCGACGCTGTCCTCCAGCGCAACATATCCCCGGTACCCGCCTTCCGCAAAGATCCGGAACACACGATCCAGGTCGGCCCCTTCAGCGCGCTTTTCGGCGTCCATCATCTTGGTCTTGATATGCGCACTGACGGCGTAACGGACGCAAGCAGCGATCTGTTCGTGTTGGCGCTCGAGGAAATTTCCGGTGTCCAGATTGATTCCGAACCAGGGCGAATCCACATCCTTCACCATCCGCAGAAGAACGTCCGCTTGCTGGGTCACACCGCTGTGATTTTCGATGGCGATCACAATGCCGCGCGAACCCGCGTACGAAACAGCCTGCTTCAGGGATTCGGTCGCCCACGCCGCTGCCGGCGCGACCGCCACGCCCTGCGGCGGCTTGCCTGCAAACACCCGGAGTTGGCTGGCGCCGATCTTCTCCGCAATATCCACCCACTTTCGGATCAGCTCCACCTGTTGCCGGCGCGCATCCGCGTCTGCTTTCGTCAGCGTCGTATTGATCCCCAGGGTGTAGATATGGATACCCGCGCGATAGGCTGTGCGTTTCAACGAGAACAAGAAGCTGTCCTCAACCGGATCCGGGAACCAGTACGAAGTAGCGTCTACGCCGTCCATGCCGTTATCGGCTGCGAACCTCACCAGGTCCTCATAGGACATTTTTTTCTTCTGCAAGGCGTCGCGAAATGTGTAGGCGCACAATGCGGGCTTGATGTGCGCCCCGACGGCGGGCTGCGCTTCAGCCGGATTTGGCGCGAGGCATGTCGCCGCGCCCAACCCCGAACCTGCCACTAAAAAGTCACGACGTTTCATGGAGTCCTCAGATCTTTTCCGGCACGATAAACCGATAACGGTATTCGCGCGTCAAACATGGCGTCGGCCGCGGGATCGCCCGGGAATGTCTCGGTTGCCGAATCGAACACGACCTGTCGCCCGGCGCGATAGGCGATGTTGGAGAGGTGACACATCGAGGTCGAAAGGTGACCTTCGAGAATGCCGGCGTTCAGACTCGCGCCTTTGCGCGTGCGGATCGCATCCACGAAGTTTCGCGAAATGTTCGCTCTCATCCGACAGTTTGACGCCCGTGCTTTCGCCCTTAGGACCGGGCTCGTTCTTGCGGCCGAAGTACGTTTGCCAGCTTGCCTGTGCCGTGAACTTGATCTGCATCCAACCCTCGGAGCCAAACACAATCATACCTTTCGTAATGCCTGGTTCGGCATTGGTGCACAGGCCGCGAACCTCCAGTTGTACGCGGCTGCCGTCGCTATACTCCATCATGGAAAGGTGTGTGTTCGGCGTCTCCTGCATCGACTGGAACACGTCATACCCGCCCATACTCTGAATCCGGCGCGGATATTCGTACTTTTGGAGGGCCCAACGAGCAAGATCGGTGAGGTGCGGCCCGTTGTTGCCGGTTTCGCCGTTGCCGGTGTTCCGAAACCAGTGCCAATTATAATGAAACCGCGTTTCATTGAAGGGCTGGTATGCCGCCGGCCCGAGCCAGAGGTCGTAGTTGACGCCCGCCGGGATGGCCGTGTTGCGGCTCGCTCCGATGCTCTCGCGTGGGACATAACAGACGATCCGGGCCATGTAGAGTTTGCCGAGCTTGCCGGAATGCAGGAACTCCATGACCGAGCGAAGTGCCGTAGTGCTGCGGCCCTGAGTGCCGGCCTGCACGACCCGGCCGTACTTGCCGGCTGCCTCGACCACCGGCGCCCTTCGCGGCGTCCAGGCAGCAACACCGCTTACAGTATAGGTTTGAAATCCTTCCTTGGCGCCTTCAGGGCGTAAGATCCGGGCGGCACCAGATTGAACACATATTCACCGGCGGCTCCGGTCGCCTGGCGGAACGAAACCTGGGTGCCTTCATTCATCAGGTCGATCTGCACGTCAGAGACGGCTGCGCCGCTGGGATCGCTGACGCTGCCGCGCACGGAGCCAGTGGTTCGGCGGCAATGCCGGCGCAAACCACCGAAAGTAAAATCAGCAGATGTCGCATACTTCTTCCTCGTTCATACAGTGTTTTCGTCGAATTCCACGCGCCGTCGTTCCCCGTAAGCACGGTTCGCCATGTGGCTCGCCAGGGCAGCCCTGTGGCCGAACCTCGCGTCCTCCACCGAGGGTGTCCGTTCCTTGACGGATTTGATGAACGCGCGGGCGTGGGGATAGTTGCCGACGTGATTCGGAGGACTCGCCGGGAGGGCGGCGACGCTGAACGAATGACAGCCCATGGAGGCCGGTTCGCCATGGAATCTTGGGACGGCAAGTGGCTGTTCTATACCGTAACGGAAGCTACGTCGGTGCTGCGGAAGCAATCCCTTGTGACTGGACAAGAAGAGGATGTCGTGCCGGAGGTGGCCACGGTGCCTGGCTTCGTCGTGACTGCCGATGGCATTTACTATTTAACGCAGCGTGGAAACGGCGCGACTCTTTCGTTTCTCGATTTCGCTTCGAGAATTTCCCGGCAACTGGCCGCTTTCGATAAACCTCCGGGCAACGGCCTTTCGGTTTCCGCCGACGGAAAACATATCCTTCTGGCGCTTTGCGATAACAGCGTAAGCAATCTGATGCTATTGCGCGATTTCTCGAATGGGCGGCATGCGTTTTTTACCCGGATGCTATCATCGCGATGATGGCATCGGACGCAATCTGGCATCGGGACATAGCGCAAATCAGGCAGACGGTTGATAAGGTTCGGGCAGGGCGCGATCTCACACCATCGCCGTGGCCGCATAACGGACGCGTAGCCGTTGCATTGTCATTCGATATGGATGCGGAAACCGGATTCCTGACGTCCGGCGCCCATTCGCCGCAGGCGCTCTCGCGCGGTGAGTACGGGCCACGGGTGGGAATGCGCAGGATTCTGGGCCTGCTGGAGAAGTACGCCGTCCCGGCGACGTTCTTTATCCCGGCGATCAGCGCACAATTGCATCCCGAGACCATAGACGCGATCCTCGCATCGCCACTGAAGCACGAGATCGGCGTTCACGGCTGGTTACACGAGCGGGCGTCAGAACTTTCCCCCGGAGAGGAAAGGATCCTGACCTCGCGCGCATTCACCTGGTGGACGGAACGGCTGGGCAGGAAACCGCGCGGCATCCGCACGACCTCCTGGGATTTCACTTCCGAAACCCTGAGTATAATCCGCGATCTCGGCTTTTTATACGATTCCAGCCTGATGGGTGACGACCGGCCATATGAAATCGTGGCCGATGGAGTACGTACCGGGCTTGTAGAGTTGCCGGTGGAGTGGATCCTCGACGATTACACGTACTATGGATTCGACTGGCAGATTCATGCGTATCATCGCATCGGCGACCGCGAAGTCTACGACATCTATCGGGCGGAGTTCGACCAGGCGTATCAGGAAGGATCGTTATTCTTGTTGACGATGCACCCGTTCGTGACGGGGCATCGTTCGCGAATAGCAGCTCTGGACGCATTGATCGAGCACATCAAGTCGAAATCAGGTGCGTGGTTCGGAACCGTGGAGCAGGTCGCGGAGGCTGCCGCCGTGCATCTCAATTCCTGATCGACGACTACTTTCCGCCACCCAACCAAAAGACCTCTTCGCACTTAACGAATGATTCCATATTCTTCTGGTGATCGGGATTGCCCACCGGATGTATTTCGTGAGCTCGAAGTGCCTTCAGTTTTGTGGCCGCCTGCTCCGGAGATAACGGATCGCGCCTCGGCGGAGGCCAAGGGAGGCCCTGAGGCGCCGCTACGCCCTCAACCTGATGCGCAGCAAACGGCAACGTCGGTGTAATCCCCTCGGGCCATGGCCACGCGTGATGCGGCAATCCGTGCACGAGATACGTGTAGAAAGCTCCCTTGTACGCAGCTGACTTCACTGCATCGCGCACGAACCAGGAGGCGGCCCTATGGTCTTTGTGAGCGTCGGCCCCGCTGGTCACATAGATCTCGGCCGGTTGTATGCTTTTGATGAGCTCTATCACATCGGCGAGCACGGCCGCGTGCGTGTACGGAGCCGCTTGTCCATATCTAAGCGTGTGATAGTCTTTTTGAATTAGCGCATAGGTGCCGGTCTTTTTTGTGAATGGCTGCAACAGCGGCTTGCCGGTCGTTTGATTGTATAAGTCGGCTAACCCGGAATCAGGATACCCAAGCAGGATCAGGTCGTCGACTTGGCCTCCCAGGATTTTCAGGGCATTCCGCATCTGCATCTGGCGGAATCGCGAGATAGCGAAGAAGTCGTCCGCCGTAAGCTGATCGATCGGTTTGTGCACAAGTCCGGCAGCCGCGGCCGGGAATCCGTCGCCGTTTGTGAATGAGACGACTCTTACCTTTCCGCCGGCCGCCAAAGTTCGCTGAATGACGCCGGCGCACCCGATTGCTTCATCGTCCGGATGGGGCGCGAATACGAGTACGATGTCACCGGCTGGGCCAGCGAACGTCATTTGTCGCGCACAGAGGAGAAACAAAATAGCGAGTCTTTGAATCGGGCGCATCATTCGATTATTCATTGCTGTGTTGTAGGGCGATACGGGTTCTTCGCCGGATCGAACCAGGCCACCAGTCGGTCCTCGAGTTGAGTTCGCACGTGTCCCAACTTTGCATCGGCTGCCGAGTTCACCATTTCCGACGGGTCACGTTCCAGATCGTAGAGTTCCGGAATGTCCCCGTGGTTGTGGATGTACTTGTAACGTTCGGTCCGGACCATATAGCAATCGATGGCGGAGCGGAGATTGTACTCCGAGAAGATCGCCTCCGGGCCGGCAGCCGCCGGATCGAGCACCGTCCGGGCGAAACTTTGCGCGTCCAGCCCTTCCGGCTTCGGCAGGCCGGCGAGTTCCGCCGCCGTCGGCAAAATCCCGAAATACTCCGTGAGCGCATCGCTCGTCTTACCTTGCCCGATGCGCCCGGGCCAACTGAAGATCAGGGGCACGCCGACGGACGGCTCAAACAGGCAGAATTTATCGTAAATCCCGTGATCGCCGTCCATCTCACCGTGATCGGCCGTGTAGATGACCAGGGTGTCGTTGACGAGCCCCAGGCGCTCGAGTGTGCGGTACACTTCGCCCACGCAGGTATCCACATAGGCGAGATTGCCGTAGTACCCGGCACGGTGTTCGCGCAGCGGTTGCCCGCCACGGCTTTGATAGCCGGCGATCTTCCGTTGAATCCATCGTGGATACTGCTTCGTTTCGCCTACAGCCGGCAATTGCATCTTCTCCGGCGGATAACGTTCGGCCCAGGGTTTCGGCGGGTGAAATGGATCGTGGGGCTTGAGAAAACTGGCGACCAGCAGAAACGGCTCATGAGCGTATCGCTCCAGAAACCGGCAGGATTCGCGTGCCACGAAAGCGTCAAACTGATCCTCGGCCTCGAGTTGCGATGGAAATCCGATGCGCTTGACGTGCCCGGCCCACGGGAGTTTGTCTCCCCAGACGCCGGGCAATTCCGGCAATCCGGAACCGTCGTCGTTCACGGTCTTGAAAAATATCGGCGCATATCCGTTGGCGACTTCGTCCGCGTAGTGCTGCACCTTCGGCCCGAGATACATAAACCAGTCGTTAAAGCCGAGAGAATAGTGGAAGCCGCGGCAGTGCGCGTCGTTGAAGTGCATCTTGCCGATCAACGCCGTGTGATAGCCGGCCTTGGCAAAGTGGTCGGCAATCGTTGGCGTCTTCCAGGAAAGCACGTCGGTGTTGTTGATGACTCCGGTGGTGTGCGGGCGAAGGCCCGTCATCAAAGCGGCGCGCGAAGCGGCGCAAACCGGGTACGGACAGATGGCATTCTTGAACCGCACGCCGCGGGCAGCGATGCGGTCGATGTTGGGCGTGGGTACGACATTGTTGCCGGCGGCACTGATGTAATCCCGCCGGTGCTGGTCCGTCATCAGGATCAGAATGTTCGGGCGCTTCTTCGCGCCATCCGGGGACGCCGGCGCCGCGGGCACCGCCGGACCGGCAGCTGCGATTTGCAGAAACTGTTTGCGCGTGATCTTCATAGGCGCGTTTGCCCTTACTTGACACGCTCGAATCTAACCGCGTCCACCACTACTCGTCCGTTCGCGGCGGTGCTGAGCGCGACTTCCAGAGGATCGCGGTAGATGCCGATTTCGTGCCAGGCTCCGGTGTTCTTCGTCTGATCGATATGCAAAGACGTTGTGTGCCCATCCCTGGTCGTGATCGTGAACGGAACATCGGTGGCCACGCCGCCCCGCGGCAGACGACCGTACCAGAATAGGATCCGGTAGGCGCCGAGCATCGGGTTTTCTTCGCGCCAGATGGCGGTTTTCGGAGCTTCCCCTTTGCCGGCGGGTTCCGACCAGTAGCAGGCCTCTTTGTAACAGGATGGGTCATCGGCCATCTGCCAGCCGGAACCGTTGAGTTGCATGTGCGCCCCGGTCGTGACCTCGTCCACTGTATACGCTGTTGGGCCGGCCGCCATCCAGCGTTCCCAGCGTTTTCGCAAATCGTTCGCGGGCGGCTCATTTTCCGCCCGCCAGCGGATCAGCGCTGCGCTCAGCCGATCCAGAATTTTCGTGTCCCTGGAGGCAAGGTTCTGTTTCTCTGCGGGATCCTCCTGGATATCGAACAACTGCCGGACGCCGGTCCGCTCGTTGAGGATCAGCTTATAACGCTCGTCGCGTACCGACCGCAGCGGTTCCAACACGTCCTGTTCGCCGAAAATACAGGAATGCACGCTCTGGCGGCCTCCCTCGATCAATGGGACGAGACTCTCTCCCTGCGCATCCGTTTTGGGCGGCAGACCGGCGAGCTGCAACAGCGTCGGCGCTACATCGATATGTGTGGCCAGAGCGCCGATTCGCTTGCCCTGCGGAACGCCGGCGCCCCACAGCATCGCGGGGATATGCATTACAGGATCGTACAGCGATACGTGGTCGAAAGTGTTGTAGTCTTCCGGATGCGTGTAGAGCATTTCGCCGTGATCGGAGAGGAGAAGCACGATCGTGTTTTGATCCATTCCGCTGCTCCGCAGGGTATCGAGCAACTCTCCGACGTAGCGGTCCACAAAATGGATCTTACCGTCATATAGCTGCCGTAGTCTCTCGATTGCCTTCTGGTCGCCGATGGTCGCCAACCGGAACAGTCGGCCCCCGATCGGATCGTATCCCGTATTGGTCATTTCCGGATACGCATCGCTCTTGAAAAGGTCGTCCTCCGGGCCCGCGTTATAAGGCGAATGTGGTTCGAAGTAGAGAACGAATAGAAAGAATGGTTGTGAATGGTCCGCGCCGAGCCACCCTTTCACCCGCTGCGTGACGGCCGGCGCATGAAACTCTGGATTGCTCAGGCTCCAGCGTTCGGTGATGCTGGTGGCTCGCATCTGCGCTTCGTCATATTCCTCGAAGCCTTTGCCCGTGATGGACCTGCCCGCCACGCTGTTGTTGATGAAAGCCGCTGTCCGATAGCCGGCCTGTTTGAACAATTGTGCCAGCATGACGGCATCGGGACGATGCGCGTCCTCGGTTCGCGGGATGTTAATTGTTACTCCGTGCCGCGAAGGATACTGGCTGGTCATGATCGAGCTGTAGGAAGGCGCCGTCCAGGGTGCCGCCGAATAGAAGTGCGTGAAAACGACACCCTCCCGTCCCATGCGGTCGAGATTCGGGCTGGTCTCGCGTGAATTTCCGTAGAGGTGCAGTTCATCCGCCCGGCACTGGTCGAGCGAGATGAGAATGACATTGGGGTGCCCGTCCCGTGCCGCCATGGCCGGCGAGAACAGCAGATTGATCAGCAGTCCGCGAACGATTACCAGGCCGATACGTTGCATCACCATTCCAGCCGCAGGTTAATCTGGACCTGCCTGGGTCGTGCGTTATCGCCGCGCGTGTTGACGTTGGCTGTCCCCGTTATCGTGCCCGCGGTGCCCAGATTGCTGATGTTCAGCACGGGGTTCGCCAGATATCCCAGGTGGTTCAGAGTGTTATCCGCGAGGATGTCTACTCGCAAACGCATTCGTTCGTGAATCGGGAAGTACTTCTGAACTCCCGAACTCAGCATCGTCAGGCTCGGTCCAATAATCACACCTCCCGCCGAAGTGCCAAACGCTCCTGGCGACGGCGCCGTGAAAGCGGCCGTGTTGAACCAGCGCGCCGGCGTCGGATCGTCAAGATTCGGGTTGGCAAGGATATTCGGGCGTAAGGTGACGTTCGGCGGTGTGGAACTTGCCGTAAATCGTGTGTTGGTGGGGTCAGGTCCGGTCCACAACGGCGTGAGGAAATAGCCGCTGTCGTGAACGAAAATATTGGTGATCTGCCAGCCGCCGACAAATGCGTCCAGCAGCCGTCCCGCGTTGGACAGGAAGTGCTTGCCCTTTCCTACGGGCAGGGTGTAGATCATATTGCCGTACAAGCGGTGAGTCGGCTGGTCCGGCATCGGCATTCGTTCGCGATGACGATCGAAAGCGTTTTCGATGACGCCGTCGTTATCCACGTCGCCGATGTCGCGTGCCAACGTGTAATAAACCTGATAGAGCAGGCCATTGGTGAACGACCGCTTGACCTGAATCGAGCCGGCGCGCCATTGGTGCCCGGCGCCGTTGCTGAAGTAATTGATGTTCGGGTAGTTCGGGAAGGGCCGGGGTTTGCTGATGTACGGTTGCGTGCTTGGCGCCGGCTGGTTCAGATCGTAGCCGTAAACCACCTCCCGGCTGCCGGTCGAGACGAAAGAGAGGCTCACTGCCGTATCGCCGAACTGGTGCTCGATGGCTGCGTTGTACTGGATCGTGTATGGCTCGCGCACGTTCGGATTTATGGCGTTTGGAATCGCGACCGTCGCCGGCGGCCCGGACCCGGTCGAGGGGAAGACGTTGGGCAGGATCACAGTCGGATTCGGAGTCGGATTTGTAAACGCCGGTTCGGAGAGACTGAACGGCACCCCGGTCTGGGTCGGCATCTCCAGGTAGTTGTCGTAATAAATACCGAAGCCACCGCGAAAAACGGTGTTGTTCCCGAACGGCCGCCACGCCGCGCCGACACGCGGTCCGAATTCCTTCGAACTCGGATTAATCAGATTCGCCGGAAAGCCTGCCTGGCTGGCCGAGATGACACCGATGTAATTCGTGGGCATCAGCGGATTGACTTTACCTATGGCCTTGTCAGGAACAACGATTTTGCCGGATTTTGGATCGAATATCGACAGGTATCCGTTCGCCTCGTGCCAAGGCGCCTTGTAATCCCACCGCAAGCCGTAATTGAGCGTCAGCTTGGAAGTAACCCGGAACTGGTCTTGGATAAACGCACCATAGGCAAAATTAGAGACGCTCTTCTTGAGTGGCGGAAACGTGCGTGCCGCGGTGGTCGGAATGCCCAACAGGAAATCGGAGTATGCAAACCCGGTAAAACGATTCGAAAACGTGTCGTTGCCGAATAAACCGGCGGTGGCGCGGTAATCCTCCACGTCGTTGCGCCGGATCTGAAAACCCGCTTTGAGGGAATGACGCCCGTGAAACCAGCTTACCGACTCGTGTCCGTTATGCACCGGAGAGAAGTTGTTAGGCGAGATTTGGTAAGCAGCCCCGATGCCTGTCAGGCCCAGGCCGGACCAACTGACCGCATACGTGCCGGTAAGGTCCGGAAGATTCGGGGCCAATCCGGTCAGGCCCAACTCTTTCACCTGCTGCAGACCGTGAATCGTGCCGAACTGTGGGAAATCCGCCGACACGTAGCCGTAGCGGGTTTCGCTCACGAGATTGGGAGTAATCATTTTTGTAAAACTGGCTCCGTACAGGCTGATATAGCGGTCTACAGACGGTGTGCCGTAGGCCGGCAAAGGCCCGGCGAACTCGGGACCCTGCCCCCAGTACGTGTGCGTGGTGTGGAAGGAAGCCCAAGTTTTGTCCGACAGCTTATGGTCGATGCGCAGGACCCCGGTCGGACTGACAGGATCCTGGTTCCGCAGCACGTCTCGATAGTTCGATGCCAGCAAGGCATTAGGATTGCCAAAATTCGGCAACGGGTAGAACTGATTCTGAATCGCCACGGCAACCGGGTTTAGACGCGCTTTCGGGATGATATTGCCGGGAAACGGCGTATTGCCGTTGAAAGGGTCCCGCACAATCGTGCCCGGCAGCAGGCCCGAAAAATCCCCTTCACGCCACGCCGCCAGCGGCACAGTCGGATTCAGGACGAGGACGTTGGACGACCCCCCTCCCAACTGCTCGAATTCTATGGATGCGAAGAAAAACGTCTTATTGCGGCCATCATACAACTTGGGGATGTAAACCGGGCCGCCGATCGATCCTCCGGGTTGGTTGTACAGTGATGCTGTCTTGATCGGAGAGAATGGATCGCGTGCGCTCAAGCCCGGAGTGATGTAGCTATCGAAAGCAGAGCCGTGTATCTGATTCGTTCCACTTCGTGTAACGACCGAAATCTGGCCCACCGTGGTGAATTCTGCGTCGCCGCCGGCCACATCCACGGACATCTGCTCGTAGCTTTCGCTCCGGTCCGAAAAAACACTTGTGACCGCGCCACCGGTAGAAGAAGCGGCGCTGACGCCGTCGTAAGCGATCTCGGACTCATGATTCCGGCTTCCGCCCACGCGCCACGGCGAAGTGTTCGTGTGCACAGTCATCGGCGCAGTCTGGAACAGGTCTGTCGAGCGGTGCAGCGATAAAGGTGTCAGCCACATAACTTCGTGATTCTTGACGTCCGACACGCGCGCAGTTTCGGTTTCGATGAGCGACGCCGCTCCGTTTACCTCCACGCTCGTCTGTACGGTTTCCAGTTTCAAGCCGACGTCGATGCGCCGCTGCTCTCGTTCGGCAAGGATGACGTTGTCGGCGGTAAACTGCCCAAAGCCGGCTGCGGTCGCCCGGACGGTGTAGGTGCCGTTCGGAAGCCCCGTCACCGTGTACTGGCCGGTTTGGTTTGTGCTCGCCGTGTATTTGTAACCCGTGGCGACATTGGTCGCCTCAATCTGCGCGCTGGGCACGACTGCGCCGTTGGCGTCCGTCACTACCCCGGTGATAGAGGCAAGCGTGCTCTGCGCCTGCAACCCCGCGGTGAACGTTGTCAAGAAAACGATGCCTGTGGCAAGGTGCAAAAGCTTCATAATCGACTCCCGATTCCTCGAAATCGGCCCTGAACTGGGAGCATGTTATCCGAACCGGCTTTCGAGGTGCAATATAGTCTTTGGCTGGGGACAGTCGTTTGATACCGTAAAACGATCATGCGTGCGGGGATGAGCGGAAAAGCTTTTGAAAATAAAACGAAAAATCCGTCATAAGGTCATCCGGAGTGCAGCCGTGGCTGCCGATCGTTATCACTGGAGTTAGATCACGCCTAACTTCTACACTGTATATCCTAACAACGCATCGTTCGGGTAGAGGTGATTGACGTTTTCCGGGGTGATGAGCCGGTGTTTGACAAAGACGGCGGAAGCGACCGGCTTTTTCTCCAACATGTCGATCACCAGGCGCAGCAGGCCGTCTCCATATTTCTCTGGAAAATAACCGACCGACCCGATCAGGCGCGTGCCCGGACGCCGCAATTCCATGCGCGCCTCGGGTGATCCGTTCTGGCCCATTAGCGCGCAGCACTCCGCCCGGCCCACCTCCTCGAACGCGCGCAGAGCTCCGAGCGCGCAAATGTCGTCCAGCGCCGCCACCAGGGTACGTTTGACCGTGCTGAAACGCAGATGATTGTGTACTACCGCGTGACTGCGGCCGAGATCGCTGTCCCCGTCCAGGTAAACGATCTGGCATTGCTGGGCGTGGGGCAGGACATCTTCGATGCCTTTCAGCGTTCCCACCAGCCGGCTCTGCGCGACCGGCCCGGCCCGCCGCTGCTCGACTAAAATGATGGCATCGATGGATCCCTGCCAGTTCTCGCGCGCCCAACTCCCCAGGGCATGGCCTCCAATCAATCCAGCGGCGTAATTGTTCGCCCCGAAGTAAGTAGCTCCCGGATGGGGAATTTCCACCGCGATCAGGGGAATGTTCGCGGCCGAGCAGCGCTCCGCGATTTTCGGGGCGATACCGTAGTCGGACTGGTATTCAATGATCAGATCCACCCGCTCCTTGATCATCCGGTCGACGACGCGCAACGCGGTGGTCGGACTGTAGCGGTTATCCATGACCACGAGTTCGACATCCAGTTCCTGCGCGGCGCGTACGAGACCCTGCGTGATTTCCTTGTTGAATAACGACGTGTCACCACCGGACGCATAACCGACGCGCCACTTTCTGTGTTTGTGCAGCCGAATGGAACAGCGGTAAGCGCCCGTGGAAAGTTTTTCCAGAAAACCGCAATGATGCATGGTGTACAACATCCGGAAAGCCGTGTTTTTGTCCAGCCCGGTGCGCTTAACGACATCGCGCAGGCGCAGAACTTCCCCCGGCTCACGAAAAGCGGCCAGCACGTCTGCCGCGCGCACCAATACGCGGATGAGATAGCGGTTCGAGGTGGAACTTGCCATCGTTTTGCGTATTCTAACACGCAGGCGTACGTGATGCCGGCCCTTGCCGGCCGAACAGGAGAAGAACTCAGTTTTGTTTCATTGAATTACGTCGAATTTTCAGAGCTCTCTTTGTTTGATACAATCCAACATTAGCGCCCGATGGAAAACGCGTTGTGACGCTGCGCCGGTTTCGCGTATCCTCCCTTTTGTCATGAGCAAAGTGCGCGCAAAAGTCGGCTTGCTGACAGCGGGTCACCGTTATTACTGGAAACAGTACCCCGGCTTGAAAGAACGGAGCACGGCGATGGCGGAATCGCTGCGCAATATGATCGGCGCATGGGCGGACGTGGTCGCACCGGAGATGGTCGACTCGGAGGAACAGTCTCGCCAGGCGAGCCTCATCTTTCGCCAGGAAAAGGTCGATATCGTATTCGTCTTCCCGGTAGGATATACACCGGCGATGAACATGTTGCCCGCCTTGATGCCTCTCGACGTACCGCTACGGATCGTCAATGCGCATAGCGATGCCACCTACGATTACACTACGGCCGATACCGCCGAATACCTGTTTCACGAGGGCGTCTGTTGCGTTCCCGAACTCGCCGGCACTCTCACACATCTGGACAAGCCGTTCCGCGTTCGCACTGGAACGTTCTCCGACCCACGGCTGCAATGCGAGTTGCGCGCGGATGTGGAGGGAGCCGCCGCGGCCACGTTCTTCCGACGCATGAACGTCGGGCTGATCGGCCAGGTTTATCCTCAGATGGGCGATATGCCGATCGACGAACACCGGCTGATGCGGGCTACCGGGAAAATGCTCGTCCGCCCCGAGGTGGAGGAGATTGAGAATGCCTATCATCGCGTTTCTCCCGATCAGCTGGAGGACATGTACTGCCAGTTTCGCAAGTTGTACCAGGTGGATGAAAGCGTGACCAACGAAGATCTCCGTTTCAGCGCTCAGACCGCTGTGGCATTCGATGAGATCATTCACAAATACGACATTTACGCGTTCGGATTCTACTGGTGGGGCGAACGGGAACTGGTGACGCAACTCCGTTCGCAGGCGGGGCTGGCCGTTTCCCGGCTGACCGCCATGGGCCGTCCGGGCGTGACGGAAGGCGACGTAAAGTCGGCGATGGCAATGAAGATTCTCGACCTGCTGGACGGCGGCGGCATGTTCGTGGAGTTTTTCTCGATGGATTTCAAAGAGGAGTTTCTCCTGATGGGGCATGACGGCCCCACTAACGTCAACATGGCGGCTTCGCGGCCGCGGCTCCAGCATCTCGATACGCACCACGGCAAATCGGGGCACGGCCTGGGAATCGATTTCGAAGTGCAGCGCGGCACCGTCACTCTGCTGAACCTGACCCAGTTCGCCGCGGGCGATACCTTCAAGCTCATCTACACCATCGCGGAGTTCATTCCCGGGTCGACTCTGCGCATCGGGAATCCCAACTGCCGCGTCAAAGTGAATCGTCCCATTCATGAATTCATGGACCTTTGGTGTCGCCAGGGTCCGTCACACCATATCGCAATGGGCCACGGGGATCACAGCGCCGCTCTGGAAAGCTTCGCCGAGTCCATGCAGTTCCCGATAGTTCGGATCTGAGAAAAGCCATGCTTCATAATTGGCGACGGCTCGCAGTACTGCTGGCGCTTTCGGGCGGATGCGGCGTTGCCGCTAGCACGACGCCGCTGAAGATTGCTGAGCCGCGGTGCGAATACGCCGCGGATCCGATTGGCGTCGATACCGCCTCGCCGCGGTTTAGTTGGATCCTGCAGACGAGCACCCGCGCCACGGTGCAGACGGCCTACCAGATTCTGGTGGCCGGCACTCTACCAGCGTTGGCATCGGGGAAAGGTGATAAGTGGGACAGCGGCAAGGTGGCTTCCGATCGATCCGTCAACATTGCTTACGCAGGCAGTGCCCTTGCCAGCGGAGAGAAATGCTACTGGAAAGTGAAGGTTTGGGACAATAACGGCTCGGTTTCATCTAGCATGCCGGCTGATTTCGAAATGGGACTGCTGCATCCCACTGACTGGCACGGTCAATGGATCTCTGCCGGAGAAGCCTCGCAAGCCGCGCCACTGCTCCGCAAGACCGTTCAAATCTCAAAACAGGTGAAACGCGCCCGGGTATATATCTCCGGCTTGGGCTGGTATGAGCTGTACCTCAACGGGAAACGCGTCGGCGATCACGTGCTCGATCCAGCCATGACCGAGTATCCGCGACGTATCCTCTACGCGACCTACGACGTGACCGCACTTCTGAAAACGGGCGAGAACGCGATCGGCGTGATGCTGGGCAACGGATGGTTCTCGCAACCTCCCGGCACGAGGGCTGGTCCGCTCAGGCCTCACGTTGCCCATTACGGCACCGCGCCGCAACTGCTCTTCGAAACGAAAATCGAATACACCGACGGCACAAGTTCAGACATCTTCAGTGACGAATCCTGGCGCACGCATGACGGGCCGATCACCCGAAACGGTCTGCAATCCGGCGAAAGCTACGATGCCCGCCTGGAAATACCGGGTTGGGCAGACAGCAATTACGACGACGGCCCGTGGCCGCACGCACGGCGCGTGGCCAGCCCCGGCGGAAGGCTGCAATCGCAGGTGATGCCGCCGATCAAGGTCATCCGTAGCGGGAAGCCGGTGAAATTCACGAATCCCAAGCCCGGAGTCTATGTGTACGACTTCGGCCGGGTTGTTACCGGCTGGACACGGCTTCGTGTGAAGGGACCGCGCGGCGCGACGGTTGCGCTGCTCTATTCAGAGAGAATTCTTGCGGATACGGGGCTACTGGATAAACAGAACCATCCGGTTCCGCAGGAGACCGACTACTATACCCTGAAAGGCGATCCCGGCGGAGAGACTTACGCGCCGCGCTTCGCGTATCATCCCTTCCGGTATGTCCAGCTGGAAGGATTTCCGGGGACTCCGGCGATGGATAGCCTCGAATGTCAAATGGTCCATTCGGCCATCGACGAATCGCCCGCTTTTGAATCCTCCAATCCTCTGATCAACAAAATTCACGACCTTGCATATTGGACGATTCAAAACGCGCTCTACGGCATGCCTATGGATGAGCCGCACCGCGAACCCTATCCGTATCTGGAACCCGGCGAAACGCCGGCCAATCTCTTCAGCAGAAGGTACATGCCGCTGCTCTGGACCAAGTGGCTGGAGGACTCGCAAGACGCGCAGCAGGAAAACGGTTCGCTCCCGGAAACCGTCCCGGATTACATGCGCGCGCCGATCTTCGACCCGGCGTGGGCAGGCAATTATCCGATCGCTGTCTGGTTCGTCTACCAATACTATGACGACCGCCGCATACTGGAAGGCCATTACTCGAACATGAAGCGCTGGGTGGATTACCTGACCAGTATCGCCGGTCCGGATCACCTCATCACCAAGGGCCATCTGGGCGACCACATGCTCCCTGGGGTTCACCCAGGGGAGGAACAGGTAGTTTCGACTGAGACGCCGCCGCAGCTTTGCTGGATGGGCTATTATTACCGCGGCGCCTCCATCCTGGCAAAAGCCGCTGCGCGCCTCGGAAAAGACGGGGATACCGGGCACTATGAGTCGCTGGCGGCTGAGATCAAAGATGCGTTTAACCGCAGATGGTTCGATGCAGCCACGGGTCAATACGCCACGGGATCGCAGACGAGCAATCTGTTCGCTCTGGCGCTGGACGTGGTCCCTGAAGGCAGCCGGAAAAAAGTGGCGGCGAATGTCGCGAAGGAGATTGAAAAGTACAACGGCCATCTGCATACCGGGATCATTGGCGTGACGGCGGCAATGGATAGTTTGGCTGATGCCGGTTATGGCCCGCTGCTTTATGACACGATAAACAAGAGCAGCTATCCGGGCTGGGGTTACATGGTTGCTCAGGGCGCCACGTCGATATGGGAGAACTGGTCGAGAATACCCGGATCTCGCGGGCACGGCGGCAGCGCCGAAGCGATGACGATGTTCGCTACGATCGACGAGTTTATGTTCGGCGACCTCGCCGGCATCAAAGTGCCACAATACTTCGGCTCCCGGGACATGCAGCCGGGCTTTCGGGAGATCCATATCCGTCCGGTAGTTCCGGCCGGCTTACAGTACACGAAGGCGTCATTCGAAACAGTGCGGGGCCGGGTGTCGGCGGGCTGGCGCAAAGAGAAGAACGGCTTGATCTTGGATGTTTCCATTCCCGCCAACAGCACTGCCCGGATCGATGTGCCGAAACCCGCAACGAAATTCCTGATCCGGGAAACCGGGAAGCAAGTCTGGCGCGAGGACGGGTTCGTCGCGGGTGTCACTGGCGTTGTCGCCGCCAGCAGCGAAGATGACTGCATCTCGTTCCGTATCGGTTCCGGGAATTACAGTTTTCAGGTCATCTCTCAGTGACTGTAGCTACCGGAGCCGAGGTTCCCGGGATGCGGCGCGTGCTGCATCTTCGGGACCTGGTCCTCTACGGCATCGTCATCATAACGCCGATCGCCCCGGTACCGATTTTCGGATTGGCGGAAACGCGCTCGCATGGTTATGCGGCCGTCACCGTGATTCTCGCCGGCCTGGCCATGATGCTCACAGCCGTTAGCTACGGCCGCATGGCTGCAATATATCCTTCGGCCGGATCGGCTTATACATACGTGGGCCGCTCGCTGAATCCGCATCTTGGGTTTCTGGCGGGCTGGGCCATGCTGCTCGACTATCTTATTCTTCCGGTGGTCGCCGTGATTCAGGCTGCCCTCGCGATGGCGCGAATCCTGCCATCGGTTCCTTATACAGTCTGGGTATTGCTCTTCGTCGCCTTGATGACCGGGTTAAACTATCGCGGTATCCGAACTACGGCGCGGACAAACACCTGGTTAGTCGTCATCATGTCTGTCGTAATCGCCGCATTCCTGTTGGAGGCGATCCGCTACGTTTTCCTCCATCGCTCGGTGTCCTTTCTGCACCCGCTGTATTCACCCGGAAACTTCGATTTCCGCGCGGTAGCCAATGCCACTTCCTTATCCGCCCTCACCTACATCGGATTCGACGGAGTGACAACGCTGGCCGAAGAAGTGGACAATCCGCGCCGGAACGTCCCCATAGCCACCGTTCTGGTTTGCTTGTTGACGCTGGTTTCCAGTTTTGTTCTGGTTTACCTCGCGCAACTGGTGTGGCCGGACTACGCGACTTACCCGAACGTGGAAACCGCCTTCATGGATGTCACGCAGCGGGTGGGCGGCATCCTTCTGTTTCAGGCGATGGGTTTGCTGGTGATGTTGTCGAGTTTTGGCGGTGGCCTGTCTGGCCAGGTCGCTGCCGCGCGACTGCTGTTCGGAATGGGACGCGAAAACGTGCTGCCACGCCGGGTTTTCGGCTACATGCATCCTGTGCGCCAAGGCCCGACACTCAATGTATTGCTGGTTGGCGTGCTTGTCTTAGCCGGTTCTCTCGTGGGGAACCTCGAGCAGACCGCGACATTGCTGAACTTCGGCGCGTTTGTCTCTTTCATGGGTGTGAATCTGGCGGCGATTCGGGAGGCGTTCCGGACGCCCGGCGGTCGGCCCTTGTTGAAATCGCTGGCGCCCGCCGGCGGATTCCTGTTCTGCCTGGGAATCTGGATCAGCCTTCCTCCCATCGCCAAGATCGTAGGCGGAGTATGGTTTCTAGCGGGAATCGTTTACGATGCGCTCGGCAGTAGAGGTTTCCGGCACCGCCCGGTGCGTATCGATTTCACTGGATAGCCGGAAGCGTTCCATTCGACGGAAAGGAATTAGCCATTTCTGGTCTGGCTATTTGAGTCCTGCTCCTGCAAGCGGGTTCGAGGGGCCTCCCCTCATCAGCCGTATAGTTACGCAAAACCGAACAGCGACGTGGATGCTCCGTTTTGCTCATGACGCAATCAGAACCTGAGCTTGGCGCCAAAGGTGACCGAACGCGTGCCGGCGCCAGCCGTGCTCGTGATGACGCCGAAGGTAGCCGGGCTGGCCAAGTTGGTAGCCGGGTCGTTAAATACAGGGTGGTTGAACGGGCTGGTGGCCAGCGCGCGCAAGTCCACCTTGAACCTTTCCGTGAGCGTGACGGACTTTGTCATGGTGATCGTCTGAGTCCACTGGCTGGGCCCGCGCAGCCAGGACCAAAGCGGTCCTTCGGGCGACACTACGAAATTGGGGATGTGGATCCACACCGTGGGCGAGAAAAACGGATTCAGCGGCAGATTGGTCTTGGGATCGATGCGGTCGCCAAGCCGGTCTTTGATCCCGCCCGCCGTGTATGGATCGCCGATGGGAACCGGTGTTCCGTTCGTGTCCGTCACTGTCAGCGGGTCGCCGCTCTGGTAATGGGTGGTAAAGGCTAAGGTCCAGCCGCCCGCCAGAGTGTCGAGAGCCCGGCCCCAGTTCTTTCCAAATACGCGGCCTTTTCCCCAGGGCAACTGGTAGGTGAGGAAAACATTGAACATGTGCGGATAGTCGATGGGGCTGACGGTACGCCACTGCCGTACGTTGACTGCGCTGTATTGCAGGTATTGCATGGCCTTGGAATGGGTATAGTTCGCCACCAGTTGCAGACCGTTGGAGAAGCGCTTTTGCAGCCGCATCTGCAGCGAGTGATAGAGCAGGCGCCCGTCATTGTTGCGCTGGAGCGTGACGGTGCTGAATTGCGGATATGCCTTCTGGAGTTGCGTGTACTTGACCGTGGATCCCTGGCCGAGGGTCGACGCAGGCGGCAGAATCCCGAGGAATGGATTCGTTACGTTGGTGGTGTTGCTCAGAGCCGCATCGGGGGTCTGGTCGAGGTCGAGGTCTTCGTAGAGCTTCAGGCTGTGCATCCCGACATAAGCGGCTTCGGCGAGAATCTGTCCGCGGAACTGCTTCTGCATGCTGAATTGCCATTGCTGCACGTAAGGCAGGACCCGGTTCGGATTGGGGAAAGACACTGTGCTGCCGAGATCGGTTAATACGCCGAGGGATTTGCCTGTGGGCTGGACATAGCCGTTCGGAAACGGGTTGCTGAGACTTACGCCCGGAATGGGCATCGTGTCGCTGCCCGTGGAACCGACGTATTGCGTGATCGCTCCGAAAGCGCCGTCCGTGGTGGGTGTGCCGCTGCTCAGATTCGTAATCGCGCTGGAATAGAAGATTCCGTATCCACCCCGGATGACCACCGTGGGCGCGGGGGAATACGCCACACCGATACGGGGCCCGAAATTGTTCGTATCCAGGGATCCTTGCCCGCGGCCGGTATCTTTGTCATTCACAAAGCGTACGCCCCCTTTCAAGGGGCCGAGGCCGGACACGGTGATCCCCGGGTTGATCGTGGGATCGAAACTGTACAGCAGGCGATCGAACCGCTCGGTGGGCGGAGTCTCGAATTCGTAACGCAGCCCCAGATTCAGGGTGATGTGGGGCGTGAGCTTCCAATCGTCCTGGAGATAGAAGCCGGCATACTGCGTCTGCAGCGAGAGCGGCGAGGTGAAGCCGATGCCCCGGTTACTGGCGGTTGTGGGCAATCCGAGCAGTAGGCCCGCCATGGCGCTGCCCGAAGTGGTGCCCGTCGTCGCCTTGGTGGGATCCTGACGGGTCAGGGTGTTGTTAAAGACGAACTGGCCGTTCGCATAGGTGCCGGGATTGTTTTCGTTCCACCGCACCAACCTGTAATCTACGCCGAAGCGAAGCGTGTGATGCCCGGTCGTCTTGGTAAAGCTGTCCATCATGGACCAGAGGTCGTTCACGCTCAGCCGTGGGCGGCTGCCGATGAAGGGCGCACCGTCGGCGCTGAGATCGAAGATGGGCCAGGCCGGCGAGACCTGGTGCGCCGTAATCGCTGCCGGCAGACCAAGAGCGGCGGGATCCTGCTTATCGCCCTCCTGGAAGTTATAACTGAACACCCGCGTGTAGCCGAAGCGGATGGAACCCACCAGGCTCGGGGTGAGCAGAAGCGTGTCGTCCACTGTGGCGGCGCGCTGATGGCGCGAATCGGTGTTCAGGTTCGAGGTCCCGTTCGGCGGCACGCTGTATGCGCCCGTGAAGTATGCGGGATTGGGCGTGCCCAGATATTGCGGCGCCGCCACCCGGGCGAACAGGCGCTGGCGCGTGCCCAAAGCCTGGTCTACGCGTGCCTGCAGGTTCTTTGTGGTCTGGGTAAACGGCATGTCGGCGGTCCAGTTGGGCGTGTTGATCTGGGGGAGGACAGTCAGATTCGGAGAAGGTTCGGTCTTCAGAACCGCCACTCCGATCGGGTTCAGCCGTTGCACCGGTATGCGCGCGCCAGGAAAAACCGTGCGGGACACGAAGGAGCCGGAGGAATTCACAACCGTGCTCAGCGGATCGTAAAGCGCCAGCGGACCGCCGGCGGATGCCAGTACCTGGGAGAAGTCTCCGTCTCGCATGGCCGCCGTAGGAACAAATGCGAGCCCCGGGGCATGCTGGCCGTTCTTGTCGTCTTCGTAGGCGAAGAAAAAGAAAGTGCGGTTGTGTCCGTCGTATTTGGGCAAAACAACCGGACCGCCGATCGTACCCCCTACAGCGTACAGGTCCACGCCCGGACGAGGGATGCCGGTACGGTTGTTGCCCCAGGAGTTGGCATTCAGAGACTCGTTTTGCGTGTAGTAGGAAAAGGTGCCGTGATAGGAATTGGTGCCGGACCGCGTGGTGATCGACATGCTTCCCCCGTTCGAACGGCCCAGGCTGGCGTCGAACATGGTGGTGGCGATCTTGAATTCCTGAACCGCATCGGGCGGCGGCATGCCCACCGCCAGACCCGATTGCCGCGGCGCCAGCGCCGGCGAGCCGTCGATGGTGATATCGTTGCCGTTCTGGGTGCCGTTGCCGCCATTAACCGCGATACTGTTCTGGCTGTTGCTCATCGTATTTGCGAATCCGAGCGACGAGGCTCCCAGCACGCCCGGCGCCATGTTCGCCAACTGCAATACCGTGCTGGTAAGTAGCATTGGCTCGAGCAGGCCGCGGTCGGCCACCTGCCCGAGATCCGAACTGGCTGTCTGCAGCATCGGACTCTCCGCCTTCACCACCACGCTTTCACTGGCCGAGCCGATCTGAAGCGTCAGGTTGAGTTCGATGCGATCGTTGATCTGCACGACCACACCCGCCTGTTCCATGGGGCGGAACCCCGGCGCCGTGACCGCAACCTTATAGCGGCCGGGCAGCAGGAATGGGGCTGTGTAGCTGCCTTCGGCGTTCGACTTGGTTTCCAGTGTAACGTTGGTTTCTTCGTTGGTCACTTTGACGACGGCGTTGGGCACCACGGCCCCGCTGGCGTCTGTGACCCGGCCCAGAATGGACCCTTGAAACTCCTGGCTAAAGCCGACAACGACGAAAGCCGCTGCCGCCAAAACAATAGAAAAGGCGCTTTTCATCTGTCTTCTCCGAAACCACCAAAGTTGACCATACTGTAGCACCTGGCCGTCCTGTGTTGAATATTGCGCCCGTTACATTCCTGTTACCGCCGGAATGCTACCTGCCGATTAATGCTTCTCGTCGTCATCCCGCCACCCCCACGCCGCCAGCATAATATGGAAGAGATCTGTGTTTAGAATGAAACCCCGGACGCGCTCGGCTCCGGGACCTTCGGCTGCCCCAGCACCTGTTCGCCCGCGTGATGACCATCCACGATCACTCCCTTGGACGGGACCACCTTGCCGCCGGCGTCCACTGTGAAGAGCGGCTGGCCCTTGGGCAGGCTCCCGACGGTACGGAGGTCGAACGAGTGGTCCGCGGTAAACAATACCAGGCTGTCGCGGGCCATTTCTTTCGCCGTCTGTTCGATGAGATGGTCGAATGCCGGCACCCTCTCCAGGCCTCGCCGCAAACTGTCGGTGTGCAGGTCGGACTCCACCATCAGGAAGAAGCCCTTGAGATTTCTGGAAAGTATCGCGACGGCGATGCGGGTGGCGGATGCAATGTCGAAATCGGTATCATCCGTCAGGACTACGGCGCGTTTCGTTCCGGGTGGTATTCCCCGCATGGAATCCGCGAACCAGTATCCGCTCTCCAGCAGTGCGTGGGCAAGGTCTATGCCTAACGCCCCGCGTAGAATCTATGATTTCCCTGCGGCCCGGACCGAACACGAGATCGACCCCATCGCCGAACCTGGGCTGCCAGATTTGAGCGAAAATCTGTCCGTGCTTTTGGCGGCTGCCGGCATGGGCGTAGCAGGCAGCGGGCGTGGCATCGTACATCGGGCTATTGGAAATAACTCCCGTGGAGAGTCCGTCCTCTTCGGCATACTCCAGGATGGTTTTCAGTGCCGCGCCTTCACGTTCCCCGTCGGGCGGCAATTCGGACAGCACACCGTTCTTAGTCTCGTGTCCCGCAAGCAGAGCGCCGAGGCTGCGGGAACAAGGTAGCGGTTCGTAACGGTTTTCCGCCTGCATGGAACCCTAAACAACTAACAGACGACAGTGGCCTTCCTCTTCCGTGCCGGTCTTCATGGCGGCGGCCCTGCCTGGCCGATGGATTCCGTCGAGGCAGGTGACAGACCTTCCGAACCGGCGTACGTGCTCAGAAACTGAAGCGTGCCGACAACTGCAGCCGGCGCGGCGGCTTCGCCTCCACGGCACGTCCGAAGAAGGGCGAACTCAGATTGCCTGTGTAGCTGAGATAATTAACGCGGTTCGTGACATTGAAGGCGTCCAGTGCCAGTGTCATCCTGGCACCGTCTTTCTTCGCTTTCTGAAAACGCCAGTCGTAAGACCAGCGCACATCCAGTTCCACGAAGCCTGGGCCCTGCAGAGAATTGCGCGGCACGCCCGCCGGCCGGTCATTCGCCAGCCCGTCGCGATTGTCGTCGCGCCCGGTCGTAATGGTGTAGGGCATTCCCGAGTTCGCGGCCAATCCGATCCCGAGATTCAGAAAACGTGCAGGCCGGATGGTGCCCAGGAGATTCAGCCTGTGGCGCTGGTCGTAATCGGCGCGCGCCCACTCGCCTTTAAGATCGTAATTGTCGGCCGGAAAACTGTTGATGCCGATAGTGCGCGTGCCGGCGGCATAGTTTCCCGGCACGTCGGTCCACGCCCTTCCCAGGGTATACTGCGCCATTCCCGTGAAGTACCGCGTCAGGCTGCCGCGGAACAGCACCTCGAGCGCATCGCTTTGCAGATGTCCAGACGATTCGATCTGTCGCAAGACGCTGAACGCCGGATTGGGACGGGCGAGGTAAAAAGGCGGGGGTGGCGCGTTCAGATCGCGCGAGCGGAAGAGCCCGACCCCGCGCGTCGCCCAATGGGATACCGAAATCACCGCGGCTTTTGCGATCTGTCTCTCGACCCCCGCGCTGTACTGCATCGTGTAGGGGACGTACCAGCCGGAAGCGAATCGCGCCAAGCTGGTCGGAACGGCCAGAAATCCAGCGGCGTCGAGCGGTTCGTCACTCAGCGCGCCGGTAACCACCGCCCGGCGCACGCGCAAGCCGTTAAAGCGCTTCAAATCGAAGAGCGGCTGCGTGCCTGTGCGGTCGTAAAAAAAACCGCCTCCCCCGCGCAAGACGGTTTTGCGTTTACGGCCAACAGCCCACGCGAATGACAGACGCGGCGAATAGTTATTCGTATCGTGGGCAAAGTTCTGCCAGTCGTAGCGCAAGCCGGCTGAGATCGAAAAGTCCCGGCTGACGCGAAATTCATCCTGCACAAAAGCTCCCAGTACCATCTCGAGAAAAACCGTCCGGCCCTCGCCGCCCTGCTGCACCAGGGAAAATGGCCGCCCCCGGCGATAATCGTCAAGAGTGGAAAACGTGAACACGCCGCCGAAGTTGCTGTAATCCGTCAAGCCGCGCCGGCTGATATCGGGAACGTTGATGCCGGCCTTCCATTGATGCCTGCCGGCCTGCCCGGAAAGGAACTCGTTGATCTGCGTGTGATTCTCCGTCGTTTTCTGATCCACCTGCCCGCCGCCTCCCGTAAAGGCGTCGAGTACGACAATCGCGGGAGCGTTGGTGACACTGCGCAGGGGTGCCGCGGATCTCGCCGCCGAAATACGGAATTGATTCACGGTTTTCGGCGAAAGATTCCATAGATCGTTGTAGATTACGCTCCCGTTGCGATCTTCGAAATCGGCTGCAGCTTCCGGCAGCACGAATCCGCCTGCGCCGCGGTTCTGTTCCGATCCAAAGCGATAGTTTCCGCGCACGAAGACCACGTGCCGATCGTTCAATTGGCGAGTGATGCTGCCGCTATACTCGCTGTTGCGGTGTGGATTCGCGACATTCTGGCGGATCGTCCCCGCCGGACCGGATGCAAACACCACGGATTGCAGGTCGTCCTCTTCGTGGTCGGCGGTTATCAGAAAGGACATCTTGCGGCCCTGCCCCAGCGGACCGGTGAAACTACCCTCGAAGATGCGGCGCTGCTCCTCGGGTCTCGTGGCCGCGAATGGATTTCGTGCGTTCAGCCGGTAATCGCGGAACAGGAAATTGAACGTGCCATGATAGCGGGCCGACGCAGGTTTCGTGATGATTTCGATGCGACCGCGTCCCGGCCTGGCGAATTCGGCAGCATACGGATTCTGGTTGATTTTGACTTCCTGGATGGCAGATGCGGACACGCCGACACTGCTCTGCTCCATGCCGTCGACCACCAGCGTGACGCCTCCCGCGCCGACCGATCCGGGGTCCAGAAATTGCGATATGGCCGCAACGTAATCCTGGTCGAAAACAGGCAGGTTCTCCAGCATACTGCGATCGAGGCTGACGGCGTCGCGGTTCTCGCCGGCCTCCACGCTCACTGGGGCCGCCTCTCCCGCGACTGTAATCTCCTGCCGCACGCCAGCGAGCTTCAACTGAATCCGCAGCGGCGCGGGTGACCGGCCGCCGACACGTACTGGCACGGAAGCGGCGACAAAGCCATCGCGAGTGACAGAGACGACGTAGGTGCCGGCGTCCAGCGGCTCGAAGCGGAACACGCCTGCGTGGTCTGTCGCCGTGGTCTGCTCGATACCGCCCGATTTCCGCAGCGTCACAGCAGTCGCGGGCACCGGTGTTCCGGTCGGGTCGAGCACGGTCCCCGAGATGGCGATGCGGCGATCCTGCGCGAGTGCAGGCCACAATAAAAGCAGGATGAGGCTGACGCGACCGAGTATCAATGCACTGTGGCCGTGGGCTGCGCGCCCGCGTGTTCGAAGGGCTGAAATCCGCACTCACATCCATTACGCCACACAGAGCAAGGCCTCGGCGGAACCCGGCAAAAGGAATGTATGCTACCGGTCACGGGAAGCCGAGTTGTCCACGTCCGCCATTCGGGAATGCCGACGTGCATGGCGATGGACGAGGCTGCCGAACCCGCTGCCAAACTCGCGCTGCTGCACAATGTGCTGCCGGCCCACATCGACGGCGCGAATCGAGCGAGTTGCCGGCGAGTGGCGCGTACCTGCGCGACCATACGGTGGAAGCCGCTTCCGCCGCGGCGGTCTGATTACCGTTGCAGCAAAAGTGCAATCGCGCCGTCGCCGAACCGGAGTCCAGCGAAGCAGACCCGCTTGATGC
>Ga0070741_10006096_pt1 | contig 26154 bp, 32 predicted proteins | sample Coa_R1_4_FD_66440 | JGI IMG/M metagenome (GOLD analysis project Ga0070741, IMG submission 66440) | Surface soil microbial communities from Centralia Pennsylvania, which are recovering from an underground coalmine fire - Coalmine... | ecosystem: Environmental > Terrestrial > Soil > Unclassified ... | reverse complement strand
CGTAGGGCTTCGTCGGCTCGTCGGGGATCAGCTCGTCGAGCTCCGGCGCCTCCCGGTCGACGGGGTCGCTCGGCGGGTCGTACGGCGCGGGATGCGCGTTCGACTGCGGCAGGAAGCTGAGTAGGTAGCGCGCATCCTCGAGGGCCGCCTCCTCGTCGGGCGCGACGAGGTGCGCGACGCCCGACTTCGAAGCGTGGGTGAGCGCACCGCCGAGCTCCTCGAACGTCACCTCCTCGCCCGTCACCGTCTTCACGACGTCGGGACCCGTGATGAACATGTACGACGTCCCCTCGACCATGAGGATGAAGTCGGTCATCGCGGGCGAGTAGACGGCGCCGCCCGCGCACGGCCCCATCACGAGCGAGATCTGCGGGATCACCCCCGAGGCCTGCACGTTCCGCCAGAAGATCTCGGCGTAGCCGGCGAGCGAGACGACCCCCTCCTGGATGCGCGCACCGCCCGAGTCGTTGATGCCGATCACCGGGCAGCCGTACTTGGCCGCGAGGTCCATGACCTTGCAGATCTTCTCGGCGAACACCTCGGACAGCGAGCCGCCGAAGACGGTGAAGTCCTGGCTGAAGACGAAGACGCGGCGGCCGAAGATCGTCCCGTACCCGGTGACGACCGCGTCGCCGTACGGGCGCCGCTCGAGCATCCCGAAGTTCGACTCCCGGTGGCGCACGAACCGGTCGAGCTCCACGAACGACCCCGGGTCGCAGAGCTTCTCGGCGCGCTCGCGCGCGAGCAGCTTCCCCTGTGCGCGCTGCTTCGCGACGGAATTCTCGGAGCCGGCGTGCAGCGCCTCCTCGCGGATCTCCTCGAGCCACTCGAGCTTCTCGCGCGTGGTGTCGTGCGTTCCCTTCTCGGCCTTCGCCATCGCGCAGAGCCTAGATGGTCGCCGCAGTACCCGGAATGGGTGCAAAGCGGCCGGCGTTCACCGGAGAGATGGTCGGCGAGCTTCGGATTGCACTCACCGTGGACGACCTCGACGCGGCGCTCGCGCTCTATCGAGACGCACTCGGCCTGGAGGTGCTCGACATGTGGATCGCGCCGGGGTCGCGGGGCGTGCTGCTCGCGGCCGGCCGCGCGACGCTCGAGCTCTTCGACGAGGGGCAGGCCGCGATGGTCGACGAGATCGAGGTGGGCCGGCGTGTGGCCGGGCCCGTGCGGCTCGCGCTCGAGGTCGACGACTCGGAGGCCGCCGCCGAGCGGCTCCAGGCGGCGGGCGCGCAGCGGCTCGGCGGGCCCGTGGTCACGCCGTGGCGGAACGTGAACGTCCGCCTGCGCGCGCCCGACGGGATGCAGCTCACGCTGTTCTCGCCGGCCGGCGAGACGGCCTAGAGTCGCGTCGTGCAGGTCGACCGCAGCACGGTCTGGCTCTACGACGAGCACGGCGAGCCGGGCCCGTTCGTCTACCAGCGCTACGCGCACCCCACGGCGGCCGAGGCCGAGCGGCGGCTCGGCGCGCTCGACGGCGGCGAGGCCCTCGTCTTCGGGTCCGGCACGTCGGCCGCCACGGCGGTCGTCTTCTCCTTCTGCCGGCCCGGGGCGACCGTCGCGCTCGCGGAGGGCGCGTACTTCGGGACGGGCGTGACGCTGCGGCGGTTCGAGCCGTGGGGGCTTCGCGTCGTCGAGTACGACCAGACGAAGCCGCCGCCGCCGGAGGCCGACGTGGTGTGGGTGGAGGCGCCGGCGAACCCGCTCCTCTCACTCCCGGACTGGCAGGCGGTGCGCGGGCACGGCGGCCTCGTCGTCTGCGACGCGACCATCTCGACGCCCGTCTACCTGCGGGCGCTCGACGAGGGAGCGGACGTCGTCCTCTACTCGGGGACGAAGTACCTGACCGGCCACGGCGACGCGCTGATCGGCGCGACGGTGACCCGCGACCCGGAGCGGACGAGGGCGCTCTGGGAGGCGCGCCTGCAGGTGGGGCTCTCGGCGGCGCCCGACGCGGCGGCTTCGCTCGTCAAGGGGCTCGAGACGCTCGCCGTGCGGATGCCGCGTCACACGGAGACGGCGCGCGAGCTCGCCCGGCGGCTCGAGGCGCATCCCGCGGTGCTGCGCGTCCGCTACCCCGGCTACAGCGGGGTCGTCTGCTTCGACGTCGCAGCCGACGACGTCCGCGCCGTCGAGACCGGCACCTCGCTGATCAGGAACCAGACCTCGCTCGGCGGCGTCACGAGCTCGCTCGAGAGCCGCTGGCGCTGGGAGGGCGACCGGATCCCGCGCGGGTTGGTCCGTCTGTCGGTCGGACTGGAGGACGTGGAGGCCCTCTGGGCGGACCTCGAGGAGGCGCTCGCCCGTTCGAGCTAGGAGCCGGAGGTGGGACTCGAACCCACGACCCACGCTTTACAAGAGCGTTGCTCTGCCAGCTGAGCTACTCCGGCGCGCGACCCATGGTACGCGCCCCTAGAGCAGGACCTGGCGCCCCTGCTGGTGCGTGAGGATCTTCCGCTTCACGCGCTGGAGCGCGTTGTCGATCGTCTTCGTGTCGCAGCCGAGGCCTTCGGCCATCTGCTCGTACGACGAGCCCTCGAGGTAGAGGCGGAGCGCGTCGGCCTCGAGCGGCGAGAGCGTCGTCGAGAGGCAGCCGACGAGCGCCGTCAGCTCCTCCGTCGAGATGACGCGCACGGACGGGTCGTTGACCGCCGGCCCGGGCAGCGCGTCGCCGAGCGTGCAGTCGTCGCCCTCCTGCCCCGCCGGCGTGTGGCTGAACGAGACGTACGTGTTGAGCGGCGCGTGCTTGAACCGCGTCGCCGTCTTGATCGCCGTGATGATCTGCCGCGTCACGCAGAGCTCCGCGAACGAGCGAAACGAGGTCTCCTTGTCCGGCCGGAAGTCGCGGACCGCCTTGTACAGGCCGACGAGGCCCTCCTGGATCAGGTCCTCGGCGTCGCCGCCGGCGAGAAAGTACGAGCTCGCCTTCAGCCGGACGAAGGACGTGTAGCGCCGGATCAGCTGGTCCATCGCGGCGCTCGAGCCGTTGCGCGCCTTCAGGACGAGCTGGAGATCCTCCAGCTCTCGTTGAGCCTTCTGAGGAGACTTCTGCGCGACTGCGGTGCGAGCGGACAAGGCGAGTACCCCCGGATTTGCGGATGTTTTCGCGGTGAGACCTCGCCCTGCACCACCAAAGTCTCACCCTTAGGTTGAGGTGAATCTAGCAGGGTCCCGCAAGGAGCACAAGCCCCTTTTGCACGGGACCAACTTACTCGCCTCGGCGCAGCCGCTCGAGCCGCGCGCGCGTCTCCTCGTCGAGCTTCCCGGCGAGCCCGGCCGGCCGCTCGTCCCGCTGACCCGCGGGACCGAGACCGCGCACGAAGGCCGCCGAGCCGACCTTCGCCACCTCGATCCCCGCCGCCGCCGAGAGCGTCGCGTCGCTCGTGACGAGCGTGACGCGGTCGGTCGCCCGGTGGGTGGCGGCGAGACGCTCGAGCAGCGAGTCCGCGTGCGGCGCGTAGCGGACCGAGAGCGGGCCGCGCTCCTCGTCCGACCCCGCCCCGTCGAAGACGACGATGCCGCGCGCCCCGCGAACCGCGACGAAGCTCGCGAGCGTGTCGACCAGCTCGCGCGCGTCGGCGAACGGCCCCGCGTGAAGGAGGTTGTAGCCGTCGAAGAGGTAGAGGTCAGCCATCCACTCGCTGGCGGCGCGCCTCGTAGAGGAGCACCGCGGCGGCGACGGAGACGTTCAGCGACTCGACCTGCCCGTGCAGCGGGATCGCGACGAGCGCGTCGCAGGTGCGGCGCACGAGCGGGCGCAGCCCCTTCCCCTCGGCGCCGAAGACGAGCGCGAGGCCGCCGGAGAGATCCGCCTCCCACATGGCCTGCGCCGCGGCCTCGCCGGCCGCGCCGTACACCCAGAGGTCGCCGCTCTTCACCTCGGCGAGGTAGCGGGCGAGGTTCGTCACGACCGCGACGGGCAGGTGCTCGACGGCGCCGGCCGAGGCGCGCGCGACCGCCGGAGTCACGACGGCAGAGCCGTGGGCCGGGACGACGACGCCGGTCGCCCCGGCCCCCTCTGCGCTCCGGCACACGGCGCCGAGGTTGCGAGGGTCGGTGACGCGGTCGAGCACCGCGAGCAGCGGACGCTCGACGGCGGCGAGCTCGTAGGCGTCGGCGTAGGGATACGGCTCGACGACGGCGAGGACGCCCTGGTGGTCGCGGGTGCCGAGGCGCTCGGTCAGCTCGCGGTCGGCCTTCGCCTTCGGCCGCGCCTCTGCGAGCCACGCCTCCCCCCTCGTCGCCCGTTCGGTCGCCCACACCTCGAGCACCTCGCGGCGCCCCCGCAGCGCCTCGCGGACGGCGCGCCGGCCGTAGAGGAGCTCCGGCATTACGAGCGGACGAGCGTGTAGCCGCCGCCGGGCTCGTCCCGCATCTGCCAGCCCAGGGCCGCGAGCTCGTCGCGCAGCCGGTCGGAGGTCTCCCAGTCCTTCTCGGTTCGGGCAGCCGAGCGGCGCTCGGCGAGCTCCACGATCTCCTGCGGCGCCTCGTCGCGCTCGGCGAGCGACTCCAGGCCGAAGACGGCGAGGCCGCGACGGAGCAGCTCGAGCTGACGGGCCGAGCCCCATTCGTGCAGGAGAGCGAGGGCGGCGGGGGTGTCGAAGTCGTCGTCGAGCGCGATCGCGAAGTCGCGCCAGCGCGCCTCCTCGTGCGGCGCAGGCTCGAGCGTGAAGGCGTTCCGGAGGGTGTCGCGACGCGCCGCCGCCTGCGCCATCGTCTCCTCCGAGAAATCGATCGGCTTGCGCCACGACGCCGTCAGGAAGAACACGAGCGCGGTCTCGCGGCCCCACTCGTCGAGCACCTCCCGGATCGTCGCGACGTTCCCGCTCGACTTCGACATCTTCACGCCGGTGAAGCGCAGCATCCCGTTGTGCACCCAGAGCTCGGCGAAGGGGTGGCCGAGCGCGCGCGACTGGGCGACCTCGTTCTCGTGATGCGGGAAGACGAGGTCGAGCCCGCCGCCGTGGATCTCGAACGAGGGCCCGTAGACCTCCTCCGCCATCACCGAGCACTCGATGTGCCAGCCGGGGCGCCCGCGGCCCCACGGCGAGTCCCACCAGGTGTCCTCCGTCTCCGGCTTGTTCGTCTTCCAGAGCGCGAAGTCGCGGGGGTCCTCCTTGAGCGCACTCGGCTCCTCACCCTGCTCCACCTGGTCGGGGCGCTGCCCCGAGAGCCGCCCGTACTCGGGGAAGCTCGCGACGCGGAAGTAGACGTCGCCGCCGCTCGCGTACGCGTGCCCGGAGTCGATCAGCTCCTCGATGTAGGCGACGATCTGCGGCACCGACTCGGTCGCCTTCGGCAGGAAGTCCGGCATTCCGAGGCCGAGATCGGCGGTGTCCTCGAGGTACCACGCGGTCGCCCGCTCCGCCAGCGCCGCGCTCGCGCCCGGCGCCGCCTCGTAGATCTTGTCGTTGATGTCCGTGATGTTGTGAACGAGCTGCGCGTGGTAGCCGCGGGCCCGCAGCCACGAGCGCAGCCACATCCCGAGCACGAACGGCCGTGCGTTGCCGATGTGCGCCCGTGCGTAGACGGTCGGGCCGCAGACGTACATGCGCACAGGGCCCGGAGGCGGCGGCAGCGAGACGAGCGACCGCGTGAAGGTGTCGTAGAGGCGCACGTCGCCTAGCGTAGTGCGCGCCGTAGCGCCTCGTCCCGCGGCAGCGCACGCAGGACGGCCCAGAGCTCGGGGCCCCGGTCGGCGCCGGTGAGGGCGACGCGGAGCGTGCGCAGGTCGCCGCCGACCGCCTTCAGCTCGCGGAGCAGCGACTTCGCCTCGTCCTTGCCGAGCACCTGCGGGAGCGGCGCGCGCAGCTCGCAGAAGCGCTCCAGCGTCTCGGGGCTGCGGGCAGGCCCGGGAGGGGGCGGCTCGAGCACGGCCCGCGCGAGCGAGCGCGCCTCGACCAGGTCGTGGGCGCCGCGCAGGAGCGGCGCCGCCTCCACCGGGAGACCGGCGCGCGCCGCGAGCTCCGCGTCGTCGAGCCGTCCGAGGACGTCCACCGAGAGCGAGCGGATCCGGTCGAGGTCCAGGTGGACGTCGTGCTTCGGCAGGCCGAGCTCCTCGAGGTAGCCGCGCACCGCCTCGGGCGGATACCCCGCCTCGCGCAGCGACGCGACCGTCGCCCCCTCGGCACGCTTCGAGAGCTTCTTGCCGTCCGCGCCTACCACGAGCCCATGGTGGATCACGTGCGGCGGCTTCGAGCCGAGCGCGCGGTGCAGCGCGGTGTGCAGCTCCTCGTTCGCCCGGTGGTCGGTGCCCCGGACCACGTGCGTGATCCCGAAGTCGAGGTCGTCGACGACGCTCGCGAGGTGGAACGTCGGCGTCCCGTCGTCGCGCCAGAGCGTCACGCCTTCGAACCGCTGCGGCAGGCCGGCCGCCCGGGCCGCCTCCAGGTGCCGGCCTCGACGCCCGCTCTGGCGCACCGGGCCCTCGTCCCACTCCAGGCCGAGCCAGCCCAGGTCCTCGACGATCGCCTCCTCGCCGCCGGGGAGGTTGCGTTCAGGGTCGGTGTCGTCGATGCGGAGGAGCAGCCACTCGCCGAGGCGGCGGTTCGCCACGGCGCTGAGCGCGTTCCCCACGTGCAGCGTGCCGGTGGGGCTCGGCGCGAAGCGGACGCGGATCATGCTCCGCCACCCTAACGGCCGCGGTTGCAGGCACACTCGCGCGAGTGCTCCGCCGCCTTCGTGACGCGTTCGACTACCTGAGGGCCCGCCCGCGCCTCGTCAAGGCGCTGCAGCTCGCGCTCGTCCTCCTCACGGTCGGCTTCTGCGTCTGGGGCGTGCGGAACGAATGGTCCAAGGCGGGGCCGAGGCTCGAGCACGCGCAGCTCGGCTACCTCGCGCTCGCCTTCGCGACGGTGGCCGTCTACTACCTCGTCTTCATCCTGGGCTGGATCCGGATGCTCGAGGCGTGGGACATCCGCGTCCCGTACCGCGTCGCGCTCCAGGCCGAGATGGTCTCCATGCTCGCGAAGTACCTGCCGGGCGGCGTCTGGACGCCAGCCGCCCGCGCCCTCGCGCTGCGCCGCAGCGCCGGCGTGACGGAGACCTCGACGGTGCTCGCGTCGATCCTCGTCGAGGCCGCCCTCTCGGCGATCTCGGGCGTGATCGTCTTCGTCGTGAGCCTCGCGTGGGTACGCGGCGTCGACGCGCCGCTGCCCGCGCTCATCGCGTTCGCGCTGCTCCTCTCCGCGACGATCCACCCACGCGTCTTCCGCCCGCTCTCGCGGCGGCTCCTGCGCCCGTTCGGCGGCGACACGCTCGAGCCGCTGCCGTTCCCGCTCATGCTCGGACTGCTCGCCTTCTACTGCGGCACGTGGCTGATCGGCGGGTTCGCCGTCTACTTCATGCTGCGGAGCGTCGGCGCCGAGCCCGGCCTGGCGGTGATCGCGTTCCTCGGCGGCACGTCGGCCGTCGGCGCGATCGTCGCGGTGCTCGCGGTCTTCGCGCCGTCGGGCCTCGGCGCGCGCGAGGCGTCGATGTACGGCCTGCTGCTCGCGGTCACGACGGCGGGCCCGGCGCTCAGCGTCACGCTCCTGAACCGGCTCGCGATCACGCTCGTCGAGCTCGTCCTCTTCGGTGCCGGCCTGCTCTCGTGGCGGCTTGCCCGCCGCACGGGGCCGGCGTCGGACACGCCCGGCTGACGTCAGGCCATCGGGACGTTCGCGCGCAGGCGGTCCCCGACCCGGTCGAGGATCTCCGCGAGGCTCTCGCCGGTCGCCGTGATGCCGTGGTTCCGGAGGCCGATCACCGCGTGCTCCGGATTCGGCGCGGCGGCGATCGCCTCGGCGACGCTGAACGCGAGCTCCTCCGTACCGCACGGGTAGTTGAACTCCGTCGTCGGGATTCCCTCGAGCCACGCGTGCACGTGCAGAATCGCGCCGACCCCGGGGTGCGCCTGGTAGATCATCCAGTGCTCGATCGCGTCCACCGACACGCGCCGCGGCTCGACGTCCGGCGGCACGCTGAGGACGATCACGCCGCGGGCGGAGTCGTAGTCGGAGACGAGCAGGATGTCGCGACCGGGGATCTCGAGCCGCGCCTTGTCGACGCCGGACGCGCTCATCCAGAAGCGCCGCGTGTCGAGCCGCGCGGAGAGGTTGCCGTACGAGAGGCCGCCGATCCCGTACAGCCGCTTCACGTGCCGGAGGTCGCGCTCGTCGAGCAGATCCTCGATCGGGAACGGCGCCGGGAGCAGGCCGAGCCCGTCGATCCTCCGGCCGGCAGCGGCGATCTCGGCCGTGTGCTCGTCGCCGTGCCAGAGGTCGGGCTCGAGGTCGGGGCGGAACTCGTTCTCGATCACGAGCCTCGCGGTCGCGAGCGGCAGGAGCCGGTCGAGGACGATGGTCGCGAGCGGCGCCCCGGCTGCGCGATAGTTGCCGCGCTCCATCGTCGTGAACCAGACGGCCTCGCCGACGTTTGCGAGCACGATGTTCGAGAGCGACCGCACGAGCAGCGGATAGCTCGACGCGAGGACGGCGCCGGAGTCGTCGGCCGCCGCGTCGTAGATTGCCGCCGCATACGTGCCGCGGGCGCGCCGGCGAAACGGGCGCGGGTTCGCGACGTCGACGACGTTCAGGACGAGGTCGGCGTCGTCGAGCTCGCCCGGCGACCAGCCGCGCCGGCGCAGGTCCGCGTCGAGCTGGTCGACGAGGGCGGAGAGCGAGGGCGACGGATCGCAGCCGCGAACGATCGTGTACGTCACGCGCGCCACCTTCGCCGCGCTTCGGCTTCCGCGCATCCGGAGGAACTACGGACGGCGAGCGCGAGCTCGCCGGCGGACGCCTACCGCGTCTTGGCGAACCGATGCACGGCCTCGAGCAGCTCTTCCGCCTTTGCCTGAGCCTCGGCCTCGTCGCCCGAAGCGAGCGCACCGGCGACACAGTGCCTCACGTGCTCGTCGAGGATCTGGAAGCCGAGGCTCTCGAGGGCGGTCGTCACCGCACCGACCTGCGTGAGGATGTCGATGCAGTAACGGTCCTCGACGACCATCTTCTCGATGCCGCGCACCTGGCCCTCGATGCGATGGAGGCGCTTGACCAGCGCGTCCTTCTGCTCGTGGTAACCGTGCGTGACGTGCTCTTCGGTTGCGCTCATCTGGCCACTTCCTCTCTCGCGGTGCGGAAACGGCGCAACCGCAGACTGTTCGAGACGACGAAGATGCTGGAAGCCGCCATGGCTGCGGCTGCGATGATGGGATTCAGGAGCCCGGCAACGGCGAGCGGGATCGCCGCGACGTTGTAGGCGAAGGCCCAAAAGAGATTGCCCTTGATCGTCCCGAGCGTGCGCCGGGCGAGACGGATCGCGTCGGCGGCGGCGCGAAGATCCCCGGAGACGAGCGTCAGGTCGGATGCCTCGATCGCGACGTCGGTCCCGGTGCCGATCGCGAGCCCGAGGTCGGCCTGGGCGAGCGCCGGCGCGTCGTTGACCCCGTCGCCGACCATCGCAACGGTCTCTCCCTGCTCCTGCAGACGTGTCACCTCCGCGGCCTTGTCGGCCGGGAGCACCTCTGCCAGCACCCGTTCGATGCCGACCTGACGGGCAATCGCCTTCGCCGCGAGCGCGTTGTCGCCGGTGAGCAGCACCGGCGTCAGACCGAGGGCCCGCAGCTCGGCGATCGCGGCCCGGGACGACGGCTTGAGCGTGTCCGCGAGCGCGAACAGGCCGCGCAGCTGCCCGTCCCACGCGGCGGCCACGACCGTCTGTCCCTGCGTCTCGGCCTGCAGGTGCCACGCGGATGCCTCGTCGGAGAACGCGATCCCCCGGCGGGCGAGGAAGGACGGGCGCCCGACGAGGACGGCACGGCCGCCGACCGTCGCCTCGATCCCGAGCCCCGCGTGATTGCGGAAGTCCTCCAGCGGCAGCAGTCCGTGCGTCTCGGCGACGATCGCCTGCGCGAGCGGATGCTCGGAGCCGGCCTCGGCCGAGCCCGCGATCCGCAGCAGCTCCTCGCGGGACGCGGCGAGTGCGAGCGTCCCGACGAGCCGCAGGCGGCCCTCGGTGATCGTGCCGGTCTTGTCGAGGACGATCGTCGAGATCCGCCGCGTCCGCTCGAGCACCTCGGGGCCTTTGATCAGGATCCCGAGCTGCGCGCCGCGTCCGGTGCCGACCATCAGCGCCGTCGGCGTCGCGAGACCCATCGCGCACGGGCAGGCGATGATCAGCACCGCGACCGCCGCGGTGAACGCCGCCGCGGCGCCCGAGCCGCTCAGGAGCCACCCGGCGAGCGTCGCGAGCGCGATCGCGATCACGACGGGGACGAAGACCGCGGAGACCCTGTCGGCGAGTCGTTGGACGCCGGCCTTGCCGGCCTGAGCCTGTTCGACCAGGCGCGCGATCTGCGCGAGCGCCGTGTCCGCGCCGACGTGCGTCGCGCGCACCACGAGACGGCCCGAGGTGTTGATCGTGCCGCCGGCCAGCTCGGCGCCCACCTCGACCTCGACCGGCACCGGTTCGCCCGTCAGCATCGACTGGTCGATCGCCGACGCGCCCTCGACCACGACGCCGTCGGTCGCGATCTTGTCGCCCGGCCGGACGACGAAGAGCTCGCCGACGGCGAGCTGCTCGACGGGGACCAGCACCTCCTCGCCGTCGCGGAGGACGCGCGCTTCCTTTGCGCCGAGCTCGAGCAGGGCCCGGATCGCAGCGCCGGAACGGCGTTTCGCGCGCGACTCGAAGAAGCGGCCGAGCAGGATCAGCGCCGTGATGACCGCTGCGACCTCGAAGTAGCCGTCGGCGTCCAGCCCGAAGACCAGCACGACCGCCGACCAGCTCCAGGCGGCGAGCGTCCCGATCGAGACGAGGGTGTCCATCGTGGCCGCCCCGTGTCTCGCGTTGAGGGCGGCGGCCCGGTGGAACTCCGCACCGCTCCAGAAGACTGCCGGCGTCGCGAGAGCGAGCGACAGCCACTCCCACCCCGTGAACTGGAGCGGCGGGATCATCGCCGTCAGGACGAGCGGCAGCGCGAGCACCAACGCGACGACGAGCCGGATCGGCGGAGCCTCGTGGTCGTGCTCGGCGTGATGCTCTTCGCGCGGGCGCGCGTGATAGCCGAGCTTCTCGACGGCCTCGAGCAGCCGCTCGGGCGCAACCGCCGACGGGTCGTAGCTGACGGACGCGGTCTCGGTCGCGAAGTTCACGGTCGCCTCGACGCCCTCGACCTTGTTGAGGCTGCGCTCGATCCGCGCCGCGCACGAGGCGCAGGTCATGCCCTCGAGCGCGAGCGTCGTCTGCTCGCGCGTCTCGGAGGCTGCGTGCGCGACGGCCGTCATTCCTGGAGCGCCACCTCGTACCCCGCGTCGTCGATCGCGGCGATGATCGCCTGCTCGTCGAGCGCCTCGCCGGTGACCGTGACGGTCTTCGCGCCCAGATCGACGTCGACCGCATGGACCCCGGGGAGCGGCGCGACCTCGTTCGTGATCGCCGTGCGGCAGTGGCCGCAGGAGACGTCCGGAACGCTGTAGGTGACTGTGCTCATGCCCGTACCTCCGTCGTCGCCTGGCTCCATTATACCCCCTGGTGGTATTCAGCGGCGGCTGACCGCCGACGCTCGGCCGCCGCCCGCTCGGCACGCTCTGCGATCTGCTCGTTCAGCCTGTCGCGCTCGTGCTTCAGCTCGTCCAGCGACATCTCGTCGCCGGGGTCGGCCGACGCGCGGCCGTGCCGGTTGCCGCCGTGCAAGCCCCGCATCATGAAGACCATCATCAGCGGGCAAGCGAGCACGAGGACGACCGGGATGATCGCGGCCAGTCCCGAAGCTGCGAGAGTTGTCATGTCGCCTCCTTCAGCTCACATTCGGGAGCTCGTCGAGTAGGTCGTCGACGTCGACCCACATCGACGGGTAGTCCCGCACGAACCTGACCCGGCCGTGGCGGTCGACGAGGACGAAGGTGTGATTGGCGGTGTCTGCGTGCATCCCGACGCCCGCGGGAATGCCGCCGAGGACGCCGAAGCTCTTCACGATCGCCCGGCTCGCGTCGGCGATCAGCGGCGTCGTGATCTTGTAGTCGCGGCCCGCCCGGCGGAGCGTCGCGGGGTCGTCGTTCGTGATCGACACCAGCCTGAGCCCGCGTCGCTGCAACTCCCCCGCCTTCTGCTGCAGCGCCTGGATCTGCACGAGGCACGCCTGGCACATCACACCTTCGTTCAAGTAGTAGAGGACGTTCTTCCCGGCGAGATCCTTCGAGTCGATCGTGCGGTCCGCGAGCACGTCGGTGCCGACGACGCGCGGTGCCTTCGCACCGACCTGGATCGGGCCTGCTGCATTCGCGTTGCCGTCCTTGCCGCCGACGACGAACGTCGCCGCGATCAGTCCTGCGGCGATTGCGACCCCGGCGAGCCAGAGGAGGTTCGCGCGCCGGCTCCTGCCGGGCTTCTGCTGCGGCGGTGGCGCGGTCCGGTGGCGGGCGGCGCGGTTCGGCCGCCGTGATTTCTTGCTCATGCGATGGGCTCCTTCTTCCGAGGCTTCACGACGAGCGCGAAGAGGGCGAGCGCGAACAGGAAGAGAGCGGGCCAGGTGATCCAGTTCGGCACCTGTCCTGCGTGCGCCGCGACGTGATGATTGAGCTGCAGGCTGATCCAGCGCTGCATGCCGTTGCCGTTCTGCGATTCGCCCGCCAGTGCGAGGCCGATGAACACGAGCCCAAAGGCGCCGAAGACCGTCGCGCCGACGAACCGCGAGAGACTGATGCGCTTCCGGTAAGCGGCGACCGCCAACGTGAACTTCGGATCGCGTATCTTCTTCCTCGCGCCGTCGAAGACCAGCGCGATCACGACGAGCGGCAGGACGATCCCGAGGATGTAGGCGCCTCCGAGCGCGACGCCGCCGACCCACGACTGATTCAGCGCAGAGAGCGCGACCGCACCGGCGAGCACCGGCGCACAGCAGGCGGTCGCAGCGCCGGAGAAGACGCCGAGGACGAAGACGCTCCCCGCGGTTCCGGTCAGCTCCGGTTGGCGCAGCAGCGGGATCGGCAGCATCGATCCACGCCAGAGCGTGACGGCGGTGAAGATCATCATCAGACCGCCGACCACGAACAGCTGAGGGTGGTAGCGGCTCGTCCACTGGCCGATCGCGCCGGCACCGAGGGTGATCGGCCACACCACGGCGGCGACTCCGGCGACGTAGACGGCGGTGAGACGGGCTGTCCGGAAGCGGTTCCCACCGGAGATCGCGGCGAGGTAGGTGGGCATCATCACCCCTGAACAGCAGGGAGCGAAGAACGCGATCATCCCTGCGACGAACGCGGCGGCCGCGGAGCCGCCCATGATCGTGGTGGACGCACCGTGGACGCTCACGACGCGAGCTCCTTGCGAAGGCGCTTTCCCGAGAGCCGCCCGTAGGCGATCACGCGCTCTCCGTCGGTCAGCACCGGCAGGAACGAGAGCGGGATCCCGCGTGCCGCCAACGCCGTCGCCTCCTCGGAGTCGACAGCGATCTCGCGGCGCACGACGCCCAGGTCGTCGAGCACGCCGCGGCCGTGCTCGCAGAGGTGGCAGTCGCTGCCCGCGACGTAGATCAGGTCGTTCACTCGCCGACCGGCGGCTTGCGCTCCTGCTGCATCGCAAGCCTTACAGCGATATAGACGACGCCTCCGAGGACGACGATCCAGAGCAGCATCATCGGGATCGCCCAGGTCCAGTCCCAGCCGTCCATGTGGTGGTACATCCGCCCCTCCTTTGGTCGGGTCTGGGCCGAACCTAGGACGCGGGCGGCAGGCCGCCGTCGGGCGGGAACCGCATACCGGGGGTGGGTTTATACGGATCGGGGGTATCACGTCGCGCGCAGCGGGCGCACGACGCGCCTACGCGAGGACGCTCAGCGCTGACGCTGCGGCCGCCGTTGCCGCGGCGGCCGGCCGACCGAGACGGAGAAGGCGTCGGCGTGTCCCAGGCGTGCGGCCAGCTTCCCGACGTCCGTCCGCTGCTCCGGCAGCACCAGGGTGACGCCCGTGCCGCTGCGGCCGGCACGACCCGTCCGGCCCACGCGGTGGACGTAGTCCTCGTCGGTGCCCGGCGGATCGAAGTTGATCACGTGCGTGATCGCGTCGACGTCGAGGCCGCGGGCGGCGACGTCGGTCGCGACGAGCACCGACACCCTGCCGGCTTCGAACTGCGCGAGCGAGCGTTCGCGCGCGTTCTGCGACATGTCCCCGTGCATGACGACGGCGCGCACGTCGTGTTCGCGGGCGAGCTTGCGCGCGAGCCGGTCGGCGCCGCGCTTGGTGCGGACGAAGACCAGCGACAGGCCGTCCGCGCAATCGATCGTCTCTGCGAGCCGACCGAGCTTCGTCTCGCGCGTCACCGACATGAACGTGTGCTCGATCTCGTCACGCGCACGCTCCACCGGGCGCTCGACGCGGACGCGCACGGCATTCGACGTGTACGCGTCGGCGAGGCGCATGACGGGACCCTCGAGGGTCGCGGAGAAGAACAGCGTCTGGCGGTTCTGCGGAACGTCGCGAAGGACCCGGTCGACCTGGGGCCGGAACCCCATGTCGAGCATGCGGTCGGCCTCGTCCAGCACGAGTACGCGCACCGCGCGCAACGAGACGAGACGGCGCTCGATCAGGTCGTTCAGCCGGCCCGGCGTGGCGACGAGGATCTGCGCCCCGCGGGCGCGCTTGACCTGCGCGCCGATCGGGGTGCCGCCGTACACCGCGGCGATCCTCAAGGAGCACGCGGCCGCGAGCGGCTCGAGCTCCTCGACGACCTGCGACGCGAGCTCGCGGGTCGGAACGAGTACGAGCGCGGCCGGACGGCCCTCCGCGTCTGCGATTCGCTCGACCATGGGAATACCGAAGGCGAGTGTCTTGCCGGAGCCCGTCGGCGACGCGACGAGGACGTCGAGTCCGCCGAGTGCATCCGGCAAGACGAGTTGCTGCACCGCAAACGGTGCGGTGACACCGCGACGCTCGAGCGCGCGCACGACGCGTGCGCTCACCCCGAGCGAGAAGAACGATTCCTGCATGGTTCACTCCTTGTCCTGCCAGGGTTCGAGATAGAGAGACTCGAAACGCCTGAAAAGGAGGAACGAGAAGCCGATCTCACGATGCCAGCGGCAACCGTGACACCACGGTAGCAGGCGGACGGCTCGAGCGGGTCTCGCCTACTTCTTGTCGCGCTTCGCCTGACGCTTCTCCTTCAGCGTCTTCTGAGCAGGCTTCTTCTCCATGCTCTTCTTCGAGTTCTTGTCCTTCGACGCCATCGTGACCTCCTCCCGCTGACGTGATCGCGTACGGGCGAGCGCTACGCCCGATCGGTGACAGCCTCGCCGATGAAGACGCGCCCGCCGTCGGCGCTCCGCACGACCCTGATCTGCGCGGCGCTGATCGTCACGATCTCGCCGATCGAGGGCGCCGACTCCGCGCTGTAGACGTGCGGGACACCCGCGACGACGAGCGTGAACACAGGCAGCACCCCGCCGACACTACACCTCACGGTCCGCAACCGGCCGCGCGTCTACCCTCCAACCCTGTGAAAGCCGCTCTTCTCGGGTGGTACGGCGAGAATGCCCGCCCTCTGCCCTGGCGGAAGACGCGGGATCCCTACGCGATCCTCGTGTCGGAGGTCATGCTGCAGCAGACGCAGGTCGAGCGCGTGATCCCCCGCTGGCAGGCATGGCTCGAGCGCTGGCCGACGGCCGACGCGCTCGCCGCGGCGTCGGCCGCCGACGCGATCGTCGAGTGGCAGGGGCTGGGGTACAACCGGCGCGCCGTCAGCCTCCACCGCGCCGCGCGGCACGTGGCCGCGCACGGCTGGCCCGACGACCTGACGGTGCTGCCGGGCGTCGGCCCCTACACCGCCGCCGCGGTGGCCAACTTCGCCTTCGGCCGCGACGTCCTGCCTGTCGACACGAACGTCCGCCGTATCCAGGAGCGCACCGGCGAGGCCTTCGACGGCTCGTGTACCCAGGCGCTCTTCGATCTCGGCGCGACCATCTGCCTTGCGCGCGTCCCACGCTGCGGCGCCTGCCCACTCGCCGCCGCCTGCCCGTCGCGCGGACTCCGCTTCGAGCCCGCCCGCAGGCAGTCGCCGTTCGAAGGGTCGTTCAGGCAGCGGCGCGCGAAGGCGCTGCGCGCGGTCGCGGCGGGCGAGCAGCCGCCCGACGGGGACGCACTCGTCTCGCTCGCACGCGACGGCCTCGTCGTGCTCACCGAGGGGCTGGCGACACTCCCGTGCTGAGACCCGACCAGGCGAGGCCGATCTCCGACCGCAGCGCGGCGCGGGTCGTGAAGATCCTGCTGGAGTCGCCCGAGCTCGACGTGACCTGGTCGCACTTCGGGCCGCACGAGGCCGGAGCGGACCTGCACGTCCACCACGAGCACGACGACGGCTTCTATGTGCTCGAGGGCGAGCTGACGTTCTCGGTCGGCGTCGACGGGTTCAGGCTCACGTGCGGCCCCGGCACTCTCGTCGTCGTGCCGGTCGGCGTCGTGCACGGCTTCGACAACGCCTCCGACGCCGATGCCGTCTGGCTCAACTTCCACGCGCCGAGTACGGGGTTCGCCGCCTACCTGCGCGGGGAGCGCGAGACGTTCGACAGCCATCAGCCGCCCGCGGACGGCGGCCTCCCGGAGTCGCTCGTGGTCGTCCGCAAAGGGGACGTGCGCGTCGAGACGGAGCGCCTGTCCGTGCGTGTCCAGGGGAAGCCGGACGAGCAGTCGTTCGCGCTCGGCGACGGCCGGTTCGTGAACGTCCGCGCCCGCTAGCCCGGTGCGTGACGCATCCAGACGTTGGGCTCGACGTGGCGGCCGGTCCCGCCGCGCACCTCGAGCGGAGCGAGCATGCCCGGGACGACGTACGAGCCGTCCTCGGGGAAGAGCATCCCGGTCCACGACTCCCACTCGGCGACCGGCGCCTCGATCACCATCGACTCGGGCGCCGGCGCGACGATCGCTCCTCCGACACGTTCGTGGGCGCGGATCCACGGGTCGAAGTGCGACCCGTCGGCGCGGCGCCACCCCAGGTACCGCCCGATCGGGATCAGCGGGTAGCGGTCCTTGAGCGTCGGGCGCACCGGCGCGATCACGCCACCGGGCCCGGCGCGTTCGCGGACGGCCTCGATCAGGAGGCGCGGGATGCCCTCGCCGCGCCGCTCCGGCCGCACGCTGATCGCAAGCAGGGAGACGGTGTCGCCGCCTCCCGCCTGCATGCCGCGCTCGAAGGCCTCGTCCCAGCCCGACGGGAGCGCGCCGCCCGCCAGCGGCACGCGGAGCGCGTGCACCTCACCCACGAGCTCTCCGCCGTCGAGGGCAGCGAGCTGCAGGTCGGGGAACTCGTCGTAGAGCCGACCCCAGTAGCGCCACCCCATCGCGTTGTGATTCATGTACTCGGGGAACGTGTTCAACTCTTCGCGACGGCGCTCGCGCAGGTCCGGGCGATCGGCGTAGCGGACGAGCTCGATCACGGCCGCTCGAGGAGCGCGACGGCGTGCGCCGCGAGCCCCTCGCCGCGGCCGGCAAAGCCGAGCCCGTCGGTGGTCGTTGCCCGCACGTTCACCTCGCCGCCGTCGAGCGCCTCCGACAGTCGCCGTCGCATCTCCTCGCGGTGCGGCGCGATGCGCGGCTCCTCCCCGACGAGCACGCAGTCGGCGTTCACGAGCGTCCACCCCGCCGCACGCACCTGCCGGTAGGCCTCGCGCAGGAGCTCCACGCTGTCCACGCCCCGGAAGCGCTCGTCTCCGGCGGGGAAGAGCGAGCCGATGTCGCCGAGGCCCGCGGCGCCGAGCACCGCGTCGACGAGCGCGTGCGCGAGCACGTCGCCGTCGGAGTGGCCGGCGAGCCCGCGCGGATGCTCGAGCCGGACGCCCCCGAGCACGAGCGGCACCCCCTCCTCGAGGGCGTGCGCGTCGACGCCGATGCCGACGCGCAGCATCACGAAAGCGCCTCCGGCAGCTCCTCGAGAGAGGCGATCCGGACCGCCTCCGCAGGTGCCTTTTGCAGGTAGCCCCAGGGGCCGCGCCGCACGTGCACCGCCACGAGGCCGGCGGCGAGCGCCGGCACGACGTCGTTGTCGACGCGATCGCCCACGTAGGCGATCTTCGCAGGTGGCAGAGCGAGACGGTCGGCGACGAGCTCGAAGAAGCGCCGCGCGGGCTTCGCCACCCCCCAGCTCTCCGACGAGCCGAGCACCTCCACCCGCTCCGCGAGCGTCCGCTCGACAAACGCAGGCGTGTTGCCGACCGCGGCGACGCGATAGCCGGCGTCGCGGAGCCGACCCAGACAGGCCTCGGCGTCGGGGTACCAGTCCTCGAATGCCCATTCGCCGGCCGGGTGCTCGATCCCGAGGAGCTCCCACACGTCGCTGTGCGGGCGTCCGAGCGCGATCGTCGCCCCGAGGCCCGCCATCAGCGTGAACGGCGTGACGCCGCCGTTCTCGGCCACGCGGGTCCACATGCTGGTCTCGTCGACGAGCGTCTCGCCGACGTCGAAGACGACGGCCTCTACAGCCATCCCGCGACACGCTCCAGGTCGGCCTTCGTGGTCACCTTCAGCAGCCGCTCGTCGCCCTGCACGACCGTCACGCGGCCGCCCACAGCCTCGACGAGGGCCGCGCAGTCGGTCGCCTCACCGCCGCGAGCGTAGGCGGCGCGCAGCACGCCCGCGGCGAACGCCTGCGGCGTCTGCACCGCGAAGAGACCCTCGCGGGAAACGGTGGCGGCGACGAGGCGCCCCTCGACCCGCTTCAGCGTGTCGACGACGGGCAGGCCGGGCACTGCGCCGTCGAAGCCCTCGCCGAGCGCGGCGATCACCCGCCCCACCACCTCGTCCGAGACGAGCGGGCGCGCGGCGTCGTGGACGAGCACGACGTCCGCGTCCTCCGGCACCTCGGCGAGGCCCGCGCGCACGGAGTCGGCGCGCGTCTCGCCGCCCGTCACGCAGGCGCTGACCTTCGACGCGCCGAGCTCCTCCGCGAGCAGGATCGCGGGCTCCTCCCACCCGGGCGGCGCGACGAGAACGACCGCGTCGACCCACCCGCTCCCGTCGAGGCGCCGAAGCGGCTCCGCGAGCAGGGGAAGCTCGCCGAGGCGCGTGAACGCCTTCGGCCTTCCCTCCCCGAGCCGCTCCCCTCGCCCGGCGGCGACGAGAACGGCCCAGACCGCCATCAGCGGGCCGCGGCCGCCTTCTTCGCGGCGGGCTTCTTCGCGGTCGCCGTCGTCTTCTTCGCCGCGGCGGCCGGCTTCTTCGCGGCGGCAGGCTTCTTCGCGGGCGCGGGCTTCTTCTCGGCGGCGGGCTTCGCGGCCTTGGGCTTCGCGCCCTCGGTCAGCGTGTGCTCGAGCCACTCGAGCGCCTCGTCCTCGCTCATGTTCTTCGCGTACATCAGCTCGGAGGCGAGGATCTTCTTCGCCTTCACGTACATCTGCTTCTCGCCGGTGGAGAGGCCCTTCTCGCCGTCGCGGAGGGCGAGGTTCCGGACGACCTCCGCGAGCTCGTAGATGTCGCCGGTCTTCATCTTGTCGCGGTTGTGCTTGAAGCGCCGGTTCCAGTTCTTCGGCATCTCGGTGCCACCGGAGGTCAGGTACTTGACGACCTTCTTGACCGCTTCCTCGTCGATGACCTTGCGGAGACCGACGCGCTCGGCGTTCTCGGCCGGGACGTTCACGGTCATGTCGTTGTGCAGGATCTTGATCGTGAGGTACTCGCGCTTCTCGCCGAGAACCTCCTTCTTCTCGCGCTTCACGACCGTGCCTGCACCGTGGTGCGGATACACCACCTTGTCGCCGACCTTGTACAAGTGCTCCTCCGGTTCCGTCTGTAGTCGCGAAAGTGCCGGCGGCCCTGAGGGCTCCACCGGCGCGGGTTGACAGGGTACCAGAAACCCTGCAAATACGCCATTTTTCGGCAAAATGCCTGCTCAGGCCGCGGATTCCGCGAGCGCGGCGGCGAGGGCGCCGCGGAGGGTCTCCGTCTCGGGCCCGACAACGACGCCGGAGCCGAACTTGCGGCACTCCTCGACCCGTCGGTCGGACTGGGTCGCGGGCCGGAGGCGGCCCGTCAGGCCGATCTCCCCGAAGGCCGTGAGCCCCTCCCGCACGGGCAGGCCGCGCGCGGCCGAGGCGATCGCGAGGGCGATGCCCAGGTCGGCGCCGGGCTCGTCGATCCGGACGCCCCCTGCGACGTTGACGAAGACGTCCGCGCTCCCGAGCGGCAGTCCCGCGTGGCGCGAGAGGACGGCGACGATCATCGCGAGGCGCTTCGGGTCGACGCCGGTGCCGACGCGGCGCGGCATCGCCAGGTCGGTGGGGGCCACGAGCGCCTGGATCTCGAGCAGCAGCGGGCGCGTGCCCTCGAGCGTGCACGTGACGGCGGAGCCGACCTCGCCCGCGTGCGTCCTGCCGAACACCTCGGAGGGGTCGGGGACGCCGACGAGGCCGGCGCCGGTCATCTCGAACACGCCGAGCTCGTTCGTCGAGCCGAAGCGATTCTTGACGGCGCGGAGGATGCGGTGGGCGTGGTAGCGGTCGCCCTCGAACTGGAGCACGCAGTCCACGAGGTGCTCGAGGACGCGCGGCCCGGCCACGGCGCCGTCCTTCGTCACGTGGCCGACGAGGAACGTGGCGACGCCGTTCTCCTTCGCGACCCGGAGCAGCCGGGCGGCCGCCTCGCGCACCTGCGAGACCGAGCCGGGCGCCGAGCCGACCTCCTGCGACCAGAGCGTCTGCACCGAGTCGACGACACAGACCGACGGGCGCTCGCGCGCGAGCGTCTCGCAGACGGCCTCGAGTTCGGTCTCCGCAAGGATCTCGACGTCGTCGCAGCCGCCCAGACGCGCCGCGCGCAGCTTCACCTGGGCGACGGACTCCTCCCCCGTCACGAGGAGCGCGCGCCGGTCGCGCGACATCGATCCGAGGGCCGAGAGAAGCAGCGTCGACTTCCCCACGCCCGGCTCGCCGCCGACGAGCACGAGCGAGGCGGGGACGAGCCCGCCCCCGAGGACGCGGTCGAGCTCCGGCACGCCCGTCGAGAGCCGCTCCGCCTCCTCCGCGACGACCTCCACGAGACGCAGCGGCGCGCGGGACTGCCGCGCGCCGGCGCGCGGGGGCGCCTCCGCGACCATCGTCCCGAACTCGCCGCACCCGGGGCAGCGGCCGAGCCAGCGGCCGGAGGAGGTGCCGCACCCGGTGCACACGTGCTGGACGGCCGCCGGCTTCGCCATGTGCCCGCACGGTACGCGCAGGGCCTGACGGAGCTGCAACGGGACCGTGACGGGGGACGAGCAGATCCGTGACAACGACTAATGTCGCGGCGATGGCGCGCCGCAGGCTCAGGTCGCAGGGCGACGTCGTCGAACGCTGCCGCGTCCTCCGCGACGGGCTGCGCTCGGCGCTCGGCCGGCTCGACGACGGGCACGACTCGGCCGAGCTCGTGGACGCGATCTGGAGCGGCGAGGCGCTCGGCACGCTCCTCTGGGCGCTCCAGCTCGCCGAGCTGCCCCCGTACGACCGGCCCTTCGACTCCACCGCGGTCGCCTCCACCGACTTCGAGCAGGCCGCGCTGCGCGACGGCGAGGAGATCGCGCTCGAGCGCGAGTCGGCGCGGCTGTGGCACTGGCGGGCGCGCACGGCGCGCCTGCAGGAGCACGAGGTCGAGCTGCCCGACCGGTACGCCTCCCTCGACCAGCTCGTCGCCGCCACGGCGATGCGCGGCTACGAGCAGGGCCTGCTGCCACCGCCGATGCGCGGCGACTTCCGCGCCTACGGGAAGGTCTACCGCCACCTGCCCCCGGCGCAGCAGTCCGAGGCGCTCTCGATCGCGCTCGAGCGCCACCACGCGCTGAACTGGCTCTGCGGCGCCGGGCGCGGCTGGGACGACGTCCCACTCGACACGTGATATCGGCTCCTCTATTCTCTCGCCGATGAACGGCCGCCTCTCCTCGTACGCCGAGCTGATCGTCCGCGTCGGCGCGAACGTCCAGCCCGGCCAGACGGTCTTCCTGCGCGCGCTCGTCGAGCACGCGCCGCTCGCGCGCGCGATCGCCCGCTCCGCGTACGACGCGGGCGCACGCTACGTCGACGTCGCCTACATCGACGTGTACGCGCGCCGCGCCTGGCTCGAGCACGCCCCGGACGAGGACCTGACGGTCTCGCGGCCGTGGGAGCTCGCCCGCGCCGATCTGTACCCCGGCTCGGCGCTGATCATGCTCGCAGGAGACCCCGAGCCGGAGCTCCTCGCCGACCTCGACCAGCAGCGCGTCGGCAAGGCCCGCGCCGTCGAAGCCGTCGAGCGCCAGCTGAAGGCACAGAACGAACGGACGGTCAACTGGACGATCGCCGCCTACCCCACCGAGGGCCAGGCCCGACTTGTGTTCGGCGAGCCCGACGTCGAGCGGCTCTGGAGCGCGATCGCGACCGCCGTCCGCCTCGACGAGCCCGACCCGGTCGCGGCCTGGCGGGCGCACGCCGCTCATCTCCACGAGCGCTGCGCGATCCTCGACGAGCGGGCCTTCGACGCGATCCGCTTCCGCGGCCCGGGCACCGACCTGACGATCGGGCTCCACGCGGACGGCCGCTGGAACGGCGGCGGAATCGAGACGGTCGACGGCGTGCGGCACGTGGCGAACCTCCCGACGGAGGAGGTCTTCACGTCGCCGGACTGGCGCCGCGTCGACGGGACCGTGCGCTCGACGCGGCCGCTCGCGCTCAGTGGGACGATCATCCGCGACCTCGAGCTGCGGTTCGCAGACGGGGAGTGCGTGGAGGTGCGCGCGTCCACCGGCGCGGACGCCGTCCGCGGCCAGATGGACGTCGATCCGTTCGCCAAGCGCCTCGGCGAGGTGGCGCTCGTGGACGGCGAGTCCCGCGTCGGCGCGACGGGCATCACGTTCTTCGACACGCTGTTCGACGAGAACGCGACCTGCCACATCGCCTACGGTTCGGCAGTGACCTTCGGCGTGAACGGAATTCGCGACCTCTCCCCCGACGAGCTGCGGGAGCGCGGCTACAACGTCTCGGCCGCGCACACCGACTTCATGATCGGCGGCCCGGAGGTCGAGGTCGACGGCCTCGCGGCCGACGGGACGCCGACACCGATCCTCCGCGGGGACGAGTGGCAGCTCCGATAGCGGACGACCGGCTCGCCCGCTACGCCGAGCTCGCCGTCCGCGTCGGCGCGAACGTGCAGCCCGGCCAGACCCTGTTCGTCGCGGCGGAGATCGAGCACGCGCCGCTCGCTCGCGCGCTCGCCCGCGCGGCCTACCGGGCGGGAGCCCGCTACGTGGACATGAACTATCGCGACGAGCGCGTGCGCAAGGCCATGATCGCGCTCGGGCCCGACGAGGCGCTCACACATACCCCTCCGTGGATGAAGACGCGGGCGGAGGCGGTCTTCGGCAACGCGCTGATCTGGACGACCGGCGACGCCGAGCCCGATCTGATGTCCGACCTCGACGGAGAGCGGGTGGGGCGCGCGCAGATGCTGGAGCTCGGCGAGATCCTGCGCCGCCGGATGGAGGTGCGCGCGTCGAACTGGTCCGGCGTCGCGTTCCCGAACGAGGGCTGGGCGACGCAGGTGTTCGGCGAGCCAGACGTCGAGCGGCTCTGGGAGGCGGTCGCGTTCTGCACGCGTCTCGACGAGCCCGACCCGGTCGCCGCGTGGCGCGAGCACATGACGCGCCTGGAGGCGCGCGCCGCGAAGCTGAACGAGCTCGCGTTCGACGCCCTGCACTACTCGGGGCCGGGTACCGACTTCACGGTCGGCCTCCTGCCGCAGGCGCGCTGGCTCTCGGCGCTCTTCCGGACTGCCGACGGCCTCGAGTACGTCCCGAACCTCCCGACGGAGGAGATCTTCACGACGCCGGACACGCGGCGCGCCGAGGGCACGATCCGCTCTTCGCGGCCGCTCGCGCTCCTGGGCGAGATCGTCGAGGGGCTCGAGCTGACGGTGCGCGACGGGCGCATCGTCGACGTGCGGGCGGACCGCGGCGCCGACGTCGTGCGCGGCCAGGTGAGCGCGGACGAGGGCGCGGCGCGCTTCGGGGAGCTCGCGCTCGTCGACGGCACGTCCCGCGTCGGCCGCACGGGGATCACGTTCTTCGAGACGCTCTACGACGAGAACGCGACGTGCCACATCGCCTACGGGTTCGGGATCGCGGAGGCGTTCGACGGCCCGCCGCCCGGTGAGATGAACGTCTCGAACGTCCACACCGACTTCATGGTGGGTGGGCCCGAGCTGGCGGTGGACGGCGTCACGAACGACGGCACGCGCGTCGCGATCCTGCGCGAGGACGAGTGGCAACTCGGTGTCTGACACCGTGAACGGCGTCGGACACCGTTCCGACGAGCGGCTCAGACGGTACGCCGAGCTCGCGGTGCGGGTGGGCGCGAACGTGCAGCCGGGGCAGCTCGTCGAGGTGCTCGGCCGCGTCGAGCACGCACCGGTGGTCCGGGCCGTCACCGAGGCCGCCTACCGCGCCGGCGCGCGGTACGTCGACGTCTTCTACTCGGACCAGCACCTCCGTCGCGCCCTGATCGAGTACGCAGCCGACGACGTCCTGTCGTGGACGCCGCCGTGGCTGCTCGAGCGCGCCCGCCAGATCGGGGACGAGCGCGCCGCGGTGATCGCGCTGACGGGTGATGCCGAGCCGGACCTCCTCGCCGATCTCCCGGGCGACCGCGTCGGCAAGGCGCGCATGCGCGACCTCGCCGAGGAGAACAGCAGGCAGATCAACGAGCAGCTGAACAACTGGACGGTGGTCGGCGTTCCGAACGAGGGCTGGGCGAGGCAGATGTTCGGCGAGCCGGACGTCGAGCGGCTCTGGCAGCTCGTCGAGTACACGGTGCGCCTGGACGAAGCCGACCCCGTGCAGGCCTGGCGCGACCACGTCGCGCAGCTCGGCGCACGCGCGCGCGGCCTCGACGAGCTGCGGATCGACGCGCTCCGCTTCCGCGGACCCGGCACCGACCTCACGGTCGGACTGCTGCCGGAGTCCCGCTGGCAGGGCCCCGAGTCGCTGACCGCGGACGGCCTCCCCTACGTGGCCAACATGCCGACGGAGGAGGTCTTCACGACCCCGGACAGCCGCCGGACCGAGGGCGTCGTCCGCTCGACGCGGCCGCTCGCGCTCTACGGCCGGATCGTCGAGGGGCTCGAGGTGCGGTTCGAGGGCGGGCGGATCGTCGACGTGCGCGCCGACGAGGGCGCGGACGTGGTGCGCGGCCAGCTCTCGACCGACGAGCGGGCACCGTACCTCGGCGAGGTCGCGCTCGTCGACGGACGCTCCCGCATCGGCCGCACCGGGGTCACGTTCTTCGACACGCTCTTCGACGAGAACGCGACGTGCCACATCGCGTTCGGCAGCGCCTACGCCGAGGCGGTCGAGGGCGGCCTGATCGAGGGCGTCAACGTGTCGACCGTGCACACCGACTTCATGATCGGCGGCCCCGACGTCGAGGTCGACGCAGTGCTACCCGACGGCACGGTGGTCCCGGTCCTGCGGAACGACGACTGGCAGCTCTAGGGCTCGAGAGAAGCGGCGGCGGGGGCGCCAACACGCCCCCGCCGCCTGCGTTCCGCGCCTACCCCGCTACTTGAGGCAGAGCGCAGCCAGGTCGACCGAGTAGGTCGAGTTGAACGTGAAGCAACCGACGCGCTTCGACAGCAGAACGCGGTCGTTGAAGTTGCTGCGCGCAGCCCACGGCGGATCCTGGAACATCATCTGGACGTCCAGGTTGCCGTAGTACTTGTACCGCTCGGCCCCGGAGAGCGTCGCGGCCTTGCGCATCATCTTCGCGAACGTCGGGTTCTGGTAGTACGCGACGTTGTTGTTGTTGGCAGCGTGCAGGCTGTCCGGCGACAGCAGCACGTTGATGAAGTCGTACGGATCGGCGTAGTCGGCGATCCAACCCTCGTTCGTGATGTCGAACGGCTCGCCGCGGGTGCCTTCCTTGTCGATCTGCACGGCACGGGCGAACAGGTGCGTGTTCACGTTCAGGCCGATCTGCTTCAGGTTGAACTGCAGGATCTGGGCCTGGAGCGGCGCCGCACCGCGGTTCGACGTGTAGAACTCGACGGTCGTCCCGTCCTTCACGCCCGCCTTCGCCGCCCACTTCTTCGCCGTCGCGATGTCCGGCTTCTTCAGCGGATAGAGGTTGGCGTCACGGAAGCCGGCCATGCCCGGAGGCAGGATCTGGTCCGTGCGCTTGCCGGCCAGGTAGCCGCCCTG
>Ga0070741_10006095_pt1 | contig 26156 bp, 37 predicted proteins | sample Coa_R1_4_FD_66440 | JGI IMG/M metagenome (GOLD analysis project Ga0070741, IMG submission 66440) | Surface soil microbial communities from Centralia Pennsylvania, which are recovering from an underground coalmine fire - Coalmine... | ecosystem: Environmental > Terrestrial > Soil > Unclassified ... | reverse complement strand
GCGCTGAAAGCCAACTGGCGCGCGAGGCGATGATCGAGCAGCTGCGGCAGGTGAAGACGATCGACGAGGCCGCCCTGGTGGTGGTGCTGAAGTCGGCTTTCTGTCATCACTGGAAGGTCGGCGGCCGAATTGAGGAGGTGGCAAAGCAGCTGGGGCTCGTCCTGCCAAAGGGATTTGACGAAGATAAGCTTGTCCATCTGGCGAAGCTGAAGCCGCACGACGCGCTGCGCCTGGTGACAGGCTGCATTCTCGATTACGAGGCCGAGTGCGCGATCCAGAACGCCTTCGCGATACCGGATGAAGTCGTGCATTTCCTCGGCGCAAAGAAGGCCGCGGCGCTCAAGGCAAAGGCCGCGGATGGGTTGGCGGCCGCGAAGGCGAAGAAGAAGGGTGTGAACGAATGAATACGGATAACATCGTTCACCTCGACGGCTGCGTGGCTGTCGTGAGCCAGCAGCCCAGCTGGACACGCTACAAGCCTGGTGGACGCGGCCAGGTGCGGTTCTGGCTGGCCGTGTCGCGCGCGATCGCAGGGATGGGCGTCGACATTTTTTTATGCGCGATCGAACCCAGGACCGAGCAGGAGATCCGGCATTACGAGGAGCAGCTGCGGCCGGCCAGACGGGTTACGCTGACGGCCGAGGCGCGCACGGTGGATGTCCAGCCTAACGAGAAGTCGCCGGGCGTGATCTTCGTGGCGGAGGAGTGCGCCTTTGACGGCGCCCAGGTCCAGCCGGTGCATCCGCATAAGCGGCACCGGTTGACGGGCAAGATGGCGGCCGCCGGCGAACATATGGAGGACGAACCGTTGTTCGGAATCGGATCATGAGAGAGTCAGCGCCAGATCCAGGGCAACTTTCGCGCGAGGCGCTCGAGCGCGCCGGCGGCGCGATGGGTAAAGCCGAGAATTGCCCTGTCCAGGTCCCGTTGTTGAAGCGACCGCGCGTGACTGGCGAGGTCGAGCTGGTGCACGCGGAGAATGGCCAGAGCTGCGGCGTATGCGTATCGGAGGAGATCGCGGCCGCAGCCACGAGATTTTTGGGAGGAAATCCGCAGTGAAGGAGGATGAAATCCAACGACTGCAGACGCGCCTGGTGCGCGTGGTGGACTCGGCTTTGCGCGGACAGGTCGTGGAGAACCACTACAGCGTGGAATCGGTGGCGAAGATGCTCGAGGTTAGCGAGCGCACAGTGTGGGAGCGGATCGCGCAATTCGAGCGGTCGGGCGGCAAGGAAGGCCTCGGCCCGATCGTGAAGCTGTCGCACAAGGTGGTGCGCATACCAGCCAGCTCGGTCAACCGGCTGCTGGAAAGCCATCGCGTTCAACCTGGCAAGGAGGCTGTGGCATGAAGCTCGCCGTCTATGCACAGCTGACAATCCTGCGCCATGGCACCGAGTGCGGGACCGACGCCCTTCAAGGCCTAGGTGCGCCCAGGACGAAAGCAGGGCTGAAGGCGCTGCAGCGCGTCGGCCGCAGGCTGCTACCTGGTGGATTATTTGACGCCGAATTAGGCCGGATTTGGCGCTGCCACTTGCTGGTCACACCCGAGATTTCGGATGCCTGGCGCGCGTATCCGCGGCCACGGCCGAAACCGGCGTTTTTTCTGCGAGTTCTCTCGCGTTAAGCCATGAGCGAAACACGTGAATCCCTGCTGCTCGGAGACGGCCGCCAAGTCGATTTTTTGACAAGCGAAACCGAACTACCGAACGCGATGTTTGAAAAGCATGACCTGCATGGAGAGTTCACGGGCGAGCGCCTGCACCAGCAGAACCCGAGACTCTACGGTGCCGTGGTGAAGCTGATCGCCGCCAGCATGCCGATCCAGCTGATCGCTGACGTGCTGTCCATCAGCCCGAACACGGTGCAGGCGGTGCGTGATCGCGAGTCAATCCCTGTAGAGAGGGAAAAAGAAAGACTGGGGAAGCGCTGGCGGTTCGTCTCTGAGCTGGCAATCGAAGGGTTGGCGGAAGACCTGGCTGATCCGGTCAAGCGGGCGAAGATACCGGCGCGCGACAAAGCTATCATCGGCGGCATCGGCACCGAGAAGTCGGAACTGCTCCTGGGCGGCGTCACCGCGCGGCTGGAGACGATCGACGGCAGCGGTCCAAGCCATGCCGACTACTTCGCCCTGATCGCCAAGGCACGTGAACTGAAGAATGTCACGCCAACTGGTTCTGCGGGGGAAATTATTGAGGCAAAAGGGGCGGCTGCGGAGGGCAACGCGGCGCTACAGGCCACACCGGAGGCCGCGCAGCCGGCCCTGGCTACGCCGCGCGAGGGCAGCGCAATCGACGTCGTGACGCCGGTGCCGGCCGCCGAGGTCAAGCCTCCGCCGAAGCTAATCGGTGAGTAATAGTCACATGCTTTCACCTATGAAAAACCCAAGACTGTTGACAAAAGTGATGACAACTCTGAGCAGGACGTGGCAGAAGTTGAGGCAGGCAAGCACGCTCGATCCTGAGCGGAGACGGATCAGGGCGGTTGCGCGTGCACGGCTTTTGAGCTTAAAAAGGGACTTCCGGGGGGAGGGGGGTCTAGGCGGGGACCCCCGGGGGCCGTCGCCTCAATCAGTTGGATCGAGGAATCTTTTTGACAAAAGGGGGTCTCCATGAGCGAACCGGTTTTCGCGCACGCGGAGCGGGACCTGGCGCAGACGCTCGGGCTCGGGCACTCGACCCTGCGCGCGCTGCGCCGCGACTCGCTCGAGCGAGGAACCGACTGGAACCTCATCGATAATCGCGTGTGCTACTCGGACGAGGGCCGCAGGAAGGCGCTGGCGGTTCTAAAAATTTCGGACGGCCCTCCTCTCCCCCTCCCGCCGCCCGCGCCCGCTGGCGCCCCCGCCGCGGTGTGCGGCGCCCCGCTGCAGGGCGAGATGCGGGACCTGGTGTGCGAAAAAAAATATTCGGTGAACCGCCGCGTGGTGGAGGCGAAGCTGGGCGAGGAGACCGTGCTGGTGCGGGTGCGCGATAGCGTGAACCTGCTGCCGGGGATGACGATGAAGTGCCGCTACAGCGGGGAGGGCCGGATGTGGGAGCTGGCGCAGCGGCTTCCAAGGAAAAGGGGGAAGTGGTGACGGAGCTGATCGACAACGTGGATTGGACGAAGGACGACACGGAGCAGTACCTGTCGGCCAATCCGCTGCCGCCCGATTTCCGCTGGCGGGGACGGATCGTGGCGCCGCAGCACCGCACGCTGAAGAAGGGCTACGGTTTCTGGCTGCGCACGACGCCGTACCATCCCGGGCTGTTCGAGGAGGTGCACCGGATCCTGGTGCGGGTGGATCCACTACCGTCGGCCGACGAGCTGGCGCGCCAATTGAGCGAGGGAGAGAAGGCAACCAAAACAGAGGACTTTTTCTGATGAGAATACGAACGGTTAAACCGGAATTCTGGAGCCACGAAGCGATGTCAACGCTGCCGGCCGAGACGGCCCTGCTGGCGCTGGCGCTGCTGACCTACTCGGACGACGAGGGCTTCTTCAACGCCAACCCGCGGCTGATCCAGGCGGCACTTTTCCCACTACGGGAGCTTTCCCGAACCATTACCGTAATGGTACAGGAGCTTTCCAGTATCGGTTACGTAGAGGTACGGAACCTTTCCGACGGACGCCAAATTGGGCGGGTTTGCAACTTCGACAAGCACCAATCGGTGCCGAAGGCGCAACGGAGCAAGCTTAAGGACGCCTTCAACGGTGTAAGTAACGATTCTAAAAACGGTTCAGAACACTCCAGTAAGACTACAGTAACGCTACCGGAAGACTCCAGTAAGGCTACCGGTGGGAACAGGGAACAGGGAACAGGGAACAGGGAACAGGGAAAGGAACAGGGAATACCCCCAACCCCCAAGGGGGTGAGGAGGGGCAAGGGAGCGATAGTTCCAGGAGAACAGCCTGAACCCTTACGCAGCCGGTTGCTCTGCCTGAACCGGATCCCGGTGCCGTACTGCCGCCAGGAAAAAACGCCGTGGCTGGCGCGGGAGGTCGAAGTGGCGCGGGAAGCCGGGCTGCTCGACCTGGCGGAGGCGGACTTCGCGGAGTGCGTGGAGACGGTGCGGCAGTTCTACGCGGCGAAGATCACGGGCGAGGAGGCGCGCCGGCGGTACTGGAAGCGGACGACGCTGCCCTTCCTGCTAGCGAACTGGCCGAGCGAGCTGGACAAGGCGCGGGCCTGGCAGCGGGAGCGGGAGAAGGAAAACGAGGGGAGGTTCGCATGAACGCGGAAAATTCGGCGGCAAATAACGGCCGGTCCGGCCTGCGGGTGATCGAGGGCGGCAAGATCGCCGGCCGGGCGCCCCCGCACTCGCTCGAGGCGGAGCAGTACCTGCTGGCCTGCTGCCTGCTGGACGGCAGCGCGACGATCGGCCTGTGCCTGAAGGCGAAGCTGGGGCCGCGGGCGTTCTACAATCCGGCCCACCGGATCGTGTACGAGAAGATCCTGGAGCTATACGCGGCGCGGCCGCCAGTGGAGCTGGCGATGCTGGCGGAGGAGCTGAAGACGGCGGGCCAACTCGAGGCGGTGGGCGGCTACGCCTACCTGACGCAGATCAGCGCGACGATCCCGACGACGGCCCAGGCGGCCTACTTCATCGACAAGCTAAAGGAGCTGTGGACGCTGCGGGAACTGATCCTGCGCTGCACCGGGGTGGTGGAGCAGTGCTTCAACTACCAGGGCGGCCTGCGCGACCTGGTGGAGGCCCACGCCGCGGAAATGGGGCGGGCGGTGGAGCGGGTGCGCGGCGACCGGGAAACGGAGGACGAGCGCGCGGCGATGGCCTTGCAGCGCAGCCTGGCCCGGGCGGACGGGAAGGTGGACCGGAGCCGGTGGCTTTACACGGGGCTGAAAAATTTTGACCAGAAATGCGGACCCTTCGACGTGCTGAACGAGCACTGGCTGTGCATCTTCGCCGGAATCCAATCCAGCGGAAAAAGCGCCCTGACCCGGCAGATCGCGGACCACAACCTGCAGCAGGGAAAGAAGGGGCTGGTCTTCCTGCTGGAGACGAGCATGGGGAAGTGGCTCGAGCTGGCGGCGGCGACGGCGGCGAAGGTGAACGCGCGGCTGCTGCACGACCTGCCGAAGGACATGCGCGAGCGGTTCGAGCAGGAGCTGCGGCTGCGGCACAGCTGGCGCAACGAGCGGCTGTGGATCTGCGACGACGTGATCCCGGTGGAGACGCTGGTGGCGCGGGTGGAGGAGCACGCGCGCCGGCACGGGACGCCGGACTTCGTGGTGGTGGACCACATGCACCTGCTGAAGTGCCGGCAGAAGATCCACGTGCGGGAACAGGAAGTGGCGCACATCGCGAACGAATTGAAGCGGTGCTTCAAGCGGGTAAACACGACCGGCTGGGTGGCGGCGCAGCTGAACCGGGAGAGCCGGAAGGAGGGCAACCGCCGGCCGAAGGCCCACGACATCCGCGACTCGAGCGCGGTGGAGCAGGCGGCCGACCGGATCGTGATGCTCTACACGCCGGACACGGACATGCGCGGGATGGAGCAGACGGCGGAGCAATCCCAGGTGATGGTCGAGCTGGTGCAGGACAAGGACCGCAACGGACCGACGGCGTGGCCGGCGGTGTGGTTCTGGCGGCCGCAGACGCGATTCTTCGACATCGCGGCCGACGCCCTGGTGGAGGCGCCGACGGGCAAGCACGTGCCGAGCGGCGGCCTATCAAAGAAGGATTTCAAGCAGAGACAGTAACCAAAAAACAACTACGTATCATGAGAAATATCACCGATCATCACATCAACCGCTTCAATGAAGAGATCAAAGTAATCGCGGCCGACGAGCCGGCCTACGGGGGCGCCAACCACGAGTACCAGATCACAGTGAATTTGGGACCCGACAAGCAGATCAAAAAAGAGATCAAGATCGAGCTCCAGAAAGGGCCGATCGCAGAGAACGGGATCAATGGCATCAGCCACGAATCACTTCTCGCAATCGTGATTGACCGCTTGCGCGGGTTCCAGGGCATGGCGCCAGTGCACACCGATCCCATGCCAGGTGTTCCGGCGCAACGTCGCGGACCTTTCGGATGTCGGGAAAATGCGCTCGCGCTCACCAATCTGGAGCAGGCGCTGCTCTGGCTGCAAAAGCGATCGAAGGACCGGCTGGCGCGCGGCGTCGAAGGAAGGAGGCAGGCCTGACGATGAGCGGGTTCCGCCCTATCGAAATGGATTATTTTTACCGCCGGCTGCACGCGCGGGGTCTGGACACGAAGACCCTGGCGGCGATGGTGGGGCGGAACCACGCGAGCGTTTCGCGGGTGCTGAACGGCTCGCGCCGGCGCGGGGCGTTGTGGGAGAAAATCAAGCGGCATCTGCAGCCGGAAGAGATCGCGCTTTTGGACGTGGCACATAGCTCGCCGTGGAACAAAAGGCGGCTGGAAAAGCGGCCGAAATGGACGCCGGAAAAGGCGATGGAACTGGGGGCTGTGCCATGACGCAGGGCGGTCTTAGGATCGAACGGGCCGGCACGGCCGGGGTGTGGCCCCGGATCGTGGGGCGTTTCCGTGGCGAGGTCTTCGTGGAAATCCACCGCGGAAGCATGACCTCGGCCGAATTTTGCGCGTTGTGCGCGGATTACGGGCCGCAGTGGGAGATCACGGTGTGGCAGGCGACGCCGAACCGGAAATCGAAGGGGAGGCTGTTGACGGTATGAGCGAATTCCGGCCCACGATCCACCCGGTGCTGACGATGCCGACGGCCGACGAGGCGGCGGCGTTGGGCGCCGAAGGCTGGCGCCAGGCGCTGCTGAAGCGCGAGGAAATCATCCGCCATGAGGTGGAGAACCCGCTCTACGGCTGCTGGGAATCGCCGATCTGGCGGGTGTGCGACGCGCTGCTGGGCGTGCCGTGGATGGACGAGAAGGAGGCGGAGAGGATCCGGCTCAACCTGAAATTCAAGCAGCCGGTGAACGTGATCCTGATCAACGGCGGATGGGCGTCGTCAAAAACTGAATACGCGGCGAACCGAACGAGCCGGCTGATGCAGCGGACGCCGAACGGGCTGACCTGGTTCTTCCACCAGACGCTGAATTCGTCGCGCGACCAGCAGCAGCCGCTGATCTGGAAGTACCTGCCGCCGGGCCTGCGCGGATCGCGCCCGATCCTGACGGCCGGGACCTACGTGGCCTACAAGGTGAAGACGGGGTTCTCCGATGAAAATTTCGTACTGCCGAACCTGCACCGAGGCCGCTGCTGGACCTATGACGGCGGAATCGACAAGCTGCAGGGGCCGACGGTGAACGCGGCCTGGGCCGACGAATTGATCACGCCGGATTTTGTGCAAGCGATACGCTCGCGCGTGTCGCGCTCGAACGGGTGGTTCTTTATCACCTTCGCGCCGATCGAGGGGTACACGAACACGGTGCAGGAATTCTGGGACGGGGCGGAAGTGGTGCGCGAGAGCACGGCGTTCCTGAACCCGGACGACAACGGGCCGCGCGACGTGGCGCGCTACCTGGGCCTGAGCGAGGACGAGTGCGGCCTGCTGAAGGAGTGGCTGAACGGAAGGAAGAAAGGCGCGCCGCCGAACGTGCCGTGGTCGCGGCCGGAGGATTGCGCGAAGTGGCTGACGGGCGAGCCGAGCCAGCCGGCGGTGCCGGAGGGACGCAAATTCAAAAAAGTGCCGCGGGTGCTGAAGCCGGCGGACCCGGAGGAAAAGAGCGCGATCGTGTGCTTCCACGGCAGCGACAACCCGTTTGGCGAGCCGCTGAGCGTGTACCTGCTGAACGCGGCGGCGGGCGAGGAGCTGGGCAACCGCTATTTCTACGGGGTGGCGAAAAAGGGGATGGCGCGGAAGTTCCCGAAGTTCAGCCGGCACGTGCACGTGATACCAGCGGAGGCGATCCCGCTGCAGGGGACGAATTATCTATTCATCGACCCGTGCGGCGGAAGGAATTTCTTCATGAGCTGGTTCCGGGTGGTGACGCCGACGCGGGCCTACCTCTACCGGGAATGGCCGGGAAATTACGAGATCACGGACATCGGGCTGCCCGGACCCTGGGCGCTGCCGGACGGGAAGCTGGGCGACGGCCGGCAGGGACCGGCGCAGGACGGCTTCGGCTTCGGGCTGGTGCGTTACAAGCGCGAGATCGCGCGGCTGGAAGGCTGGAAGGACGAGGCCGGCGCAAAGTGGCCGGAGGGAAAAACGGAAAGGGAGATCGTGAGCGGATGGTTCGCGGAGAACGGCGCGCGCGAGGTGGTGGCGCGGCGATTCCTGGACTCGCGCTACGCGAGCACGCCGCACCTGCAGGACGACCGGCCGGTGACGATGCTGGAGAACTTCGCGGAGATCGGGATGTTCTTCGAGCCGACGCCGGGCGACGACGTGGCGGAGGGGATAGGCTTCATCAACGACGCGCTGGACTACGACACGCTGAAGCCGGTGGATGCGCTGAACTGCCCGAAGCTTTTCATCTCGGCGGACTGCAAAAACACGATCTTCGCGATGGAGACCTGGCGGAACAAGGAGGGGAGCAAGGGGGCGACGAAGGACCCGATCGACAACATCCGGTATTTCCTGCTCTCGAAACTGATGGCGGTGCGGGACGAGGATTACGAGAGCGATGGCGGGGGGCACTACTGAGGCGGCGAATTTCAAAGACCATGAACACCAAAACAAAAGCAGAGGCGGCCGTGACCGCGGAGCAGGTGGACCAGCGGCTGCCCCGCATGTTCTTCGTGCGGCGGGGGGACGTGATGCGGGCCTTCGGGCTGAACGACGAGCAGATGAAGTCGCTGACCGTGATGGAGACGGAGGACCTGGCGGCGGAGGCGAAGGCGGCCCTGGCGCGCCAGGGAAAATTTGTCGCCGAATATCCGACGGGCAAGCAGGCGAAATTCGTGCGCAGCCTGGTGGTGACGGCGGCCTGGGCATGGGAGGGCCGGCGATGAGCACCGACGAACAGCAGCGCTGGATGGAGGACATGAAGCGGGTGCAGGCAACGGTGGACGCGCTGGGCGAGCATTTCGACACGGTGAAGGTCTTCGTCTCGCGGCACATGCCGGCGGAGCTGGGCGGCACGATCCGGATGGAGGGCCAGAGCGGAAACAACTACGCGATCTACGGCCAGACGAAGGAATTCGTGCTGAAGATGGAGGAGCGGATCCGGATGGACGCGCGCGTGATCGTGATGCCGATGCAGCCGCCGCCGGCGGCGCCGGGCGAATGATTTTTCCAAAGAAAAACCACAAATGACGACGACATGGAAACCAACCGGGAAGATCTGAAACAATACACGGTGCCAGGCGAGGGCGGCACGATGACCTGCCAGCCGGCGCGGCTGACCTGGCTGAAGGAGGAGTTCCGCCACATGACGCTGCATGGCGGCTGGAGCGTGAACGACCGCCGGCTGCTGGCGGAGGACACGCGCTACTGCCGCTGGCCCGGGCAGAGCACGGACGGGAAGAAGCACGCGGACGCGGACGCGGGCAAGCCGGCGTTCCCCTTCGAGGGTGCGAGCGACGTGCGGATGCGGACGGCCGACGACATCATCAACGAGCAGGTGATGATCCTGATGGCGGCGCTGATGCGGATGCAGGTGGGGGTGAAGGGAACGCAGTCGAACAACGACCAGCTGGCGGCCAACCTGAACGTGCTGCTGCAATGGGTGATCCGCAACCAGCTGGGATCGGAATGGATCACAGAGTGGACCAAGCTGGCGCAGTTCCGCCAGGGCGACTCGCCGGGGGTGGGCTTCATGCAGGTGTGGTGGAAGCAGGAATGGGCGCTGCAGCAACTGACGGTGACGGCCCAGGACGTGCTGGCGAAGGCGCAGCAGGCGGCCCAGGGCGGCCAGCTGCCGATGGACCAGCTGCAGGAACTGCTGACCGATCCGGCCCGGCAGGAAGAGCTGACGGAACTGATGCAGGCCCTGTGGCCGGACCTGCGGGCCGGCACGGCCTCGACGGCGGCGGAGGAACTGCAGAGCGAGGGGAAGGCGAGCTTCCCCTGCCCGTACCTGAAGGAAAACCGCCTGGCGATACGCGCGCGGAGGCTGATGGAGGACATCTTCATCCCGGAGAACACGACGGAGATGCAGCGCGCCCGGGTGATCTGGGTGCGGGAATGGTTCTCCGCCTCGGAGCTGCGGGAGAAGGAGCGGCTGGAGGAATTCAAGCCGGGTTTCGTGGACGAGGTGCTGAAGCACGAGGGCGAAACCTGCTGGCGGCACTACACGCACTACCACGTGAACGGCGACTACAGCAACCGCATCATCGAGCGGACGTGGGACAAGAGCCGCCACCGCGGCGAGTACGAAATCATGACGGCGTATTTCAAGGCGAGCAACGCTGACGGCGTGCCGGGCATCTACCTGGTGCAGTACCACCACGCGGTGGAGAAGCCGGGCTCGGACATGGAGTTGGTGGACGAGAAGCACGGGCAGTACAACTTCGTGGCATCGCTGCGCGAGATCCTGACCGGGAAATTGTGGGACACGCGCGGGATCGCGGAACTTTCGATGACGGAGCAGCAGAGCCTGAAGCTGCTGCACGACTCGTTCATGGACCACGCCCAGCTGAGCACGGTGCCGCCGGTGAAGGTGCCGGCATCGCGCCCGAAGATGGCGCTGGTGCTGGGGCCGCTGAAACTGATCAAGGAAAACCGGCCGGGCGAGATCTCGTTCATGAACCCGCCGGCGTACCCGAGCACGAACGCTAACGTGCAGCAGGCGATCGAGGCGCGGCTGGACCGCTACTTCGGGCGGATCTCGGCGGCGAACCCGCCGGACCGGGTGAGGACCTACCAGCAATCGCTGATCGAATTCTTCCTGATCGACGTGGCGAAGGTGATGAAGATGGCGCTGCAGCTGTGCCAGCAGTACATGGACGACGCCACGATCGCGCGGGTGACGGGCGAGCAGGGCCTGCCGATCGCGCGCTCGGTCGAGGAGATCCAGGGGCAGTTCGACGTGGAAATCACGTTCGAGGCGGGGATGCTGAACATGGAGTACCTGAAGATGATCGCAGAAATCATCAGCACCTACGTGCTGAGCTGGGACACGCTGAACACGGTGCAGCGGGACAAGCTGGTGCGGTGGTTCTTCGGCGCGCTCTCGCCGACCCTGGCGAAGGACCTGATTATGCCGGTGCAGGCGGCGCAGCAAAATGAGATCAAGGACGAGCAGAACAACTTCTCGCAGATCAGCGCGGGCGTCGAGCCGCCGATGATCAACGCCGGACAGAACTTCCAATTGCGGCTGAACACGCTGCTGGGGATCGGGCAGAAGAACCCGGAGGCCTTCCAGAAGCTGACGCCGGTGAGCAAGAACATCCTGGCGGCGCGGATCAAGCACCTGCGCGGCCTGGTGATCGAGCAGCAAAACGCCTTCATCGGAAAGACGATGGCGAAGCCGGGCCTGGCGGCGAACATGCCGGGCGGAAACGTGCCAGGGGGAGACGTGGCGGACCAGCTGGCCGCGGCGTCGAAGGAACAGGGCGGCCTGGCGGCCGCGGGATTCAACTGAGGAGACATGATGAACACATTCGGAAAACAGATGCGGTTCCACGTGGCGCACGATTTCGCCAACCTCGGAAGCCTGGCACTCCGGGCAGTGCTCGACGAATGGACGCCGCAGGGCGCCCGGCGCTCGATCGTCCTGCCGATGGAGCTTCGACAACTGCGTGATGAGGATGGCGGACATGAGATCCGGCCTTTCTGCATGCTCAATCCGGAGGAGGCGCAGCAGCTGATGGACGCCTTGTGGACGGCGGGACTGCGGCCGACGGAGGGCACAGGATCGGCCGGGGCGCTGGCGGCGACGCAGGCGCACCTGCAGGACCTGCGCCACCTTGTTTTCAAAACCAAACCCAAAAACACATGAAACTACGAGAACGACTGTTCAGACTGTTATTCGGCGCCGAATATGCCGCGCTGGCGGCGCAGACGGCCAGGATCAAGGAGCTGGCGGAAGAGAAGAAAATCCTGCGGGAGGAGATCGCCAAGCTGGAGGAAAACGAGAAGGAGATCCTCGCGACGGTGAGCCGGCAGAACGCAAGGCTGCGTGAGCAGCTCGAGCTGGAGGAGGCGCTGCGCACGCAGGTGCAGAAGCTGACGCCGCGTCGGCCGCGCTTCGACCGGCCGGTGGAGATGGATGAGCAGGCGCTGGGTGAAGTCCTGGCAGGGACAGCAACGGCGCCGATAATGAAGGCGGTGATGCAGCTGCTGGACGAAAAGTTCATGGCGGCGAGCGATTCGTCGATAGGCCCGAAGCTGACTGAAGGGGAGATGAAATTCGGCCTGGGCGGGGCGGACTGGCTGGCGCAGCTGAAGGCCGACCTGCAGGCCTACACGGAAAGGGGGAAGGAATGACCGCGTCGCACGAGCAGGCCATCCAGGATGCGCGGGCGATCCTGAACCGGGAATTCGATTCCTTCCTCATCACCACGCGCGCCGTGCCCGAGAATGGCCGCAGCGAGATCAACAATGACTGGCACGGCGAGATAAGCAGCGTGGTGGGCATGGCGCACCTGGCGGTGAGGCGCGTGGAAAAGGTGGCCGACGACGGAATCGAATTTCAAGAAAGGGCCGACTGATGAGCGAACCCGGCACCCACCCATCGGCAGACGCGGAGCGCGCGGCGTTTGACCAGCGCCAGGCGGCCAACCTCTACAAGCTGAGCTTCGTGGCCGGGCTGCTCGGGCTGGACCCGGGCGCGAGCGCGGAGGAGTTCCACAAGCGGATCGAGGAGCTGAAGCGAGGCGGCAAAAAGGAAGCGGTGGAAGACTCAAGCCAGCTCCATTTGACGGCCTGAAACGGTGGAAAAATAACCCGGAAACGCCCGGAAACGCCCGGGAAAGCCCGTAAACGCCCGGGAACCGGGATTATTGTTTTGCGCGGCGGTGGCAGCGCTCCGAACGGAGGCGGCATGCGCGTAAGTGCATGGCTTAATCTTTGGGAGCCGTGCGGCGGCCGTCGAGGCCGCCGCCAAAGCCATTGTCATCCCAACATGAGGGACGCAAATCATGGGTGCTGAAAACAACGGCGAAGCGGCGCCGGTGGCCAACGGCCACGACCAACCCGCGCAGAACAACGGGGAGTTTACCCACGACATGATGGCCGGAGTCTTCGGACGCTTCGGAGTGAAGCTGACGAAGCCGGAGGAAAAGAAGCCCGAGACCAAGAAGACCGACGCAGCCGCCGCCAACGGCGGGGGCGAAGGTGAAGGCGAAGCAGCCGCCGGAGGCGAGGCCCATGCGGCCGCCGCAGCCGGGGAAAAGCACGCCGAGGGCGCCAACGGCGCCGAGGCAGCCGAAGCCGCCGGAGGGGAAGAGGGCGGCAAGGGCGAAGGTGAGGGCGAAGGTGAAGGAGCCGCGGCCGGAGAAGGCGGCGGCGAGGGCGAAGGCGAAGCCAGGGGGGAAGAGTCCGACGTGGCGAAGGAGACGAATAAGATCGTCGCCTCGAAACTGAAGGACCTGCCGCCCGAGCTGCGCGACCGCGTGCAAGGCGTGATCAACGGGCGGATCGCCGAGATCGTGAAAAAGTCGAACTCGGAGAACGACCGGCTGGCCGCGCGGGTGGTCGAGGTGACGACGGAACTGGAGAACGTGCGCAAGAACGGGGCCATCCCCGTGCAGGTGCCGGGAATCCATCCGACGATGCTGGCGGAGACGCCGGCGCAAATCGACCAGCACGAGGCGGCGCTCGAATCCTTCATCGCCTGGGCGGAAGACCACCAGGACACGGGCTACGAGGGCGACGCGAGCAAGAACGAGCAAAGCTACACGGCGGACCAGATCCGCACGCGGCTGCGCGAGGTGCGTCGCGAGATGACCAAGGTGATCCCGCAGGCCCGAGCCAACCTGCAGGCGCGCGCCCAGATGGACGCGAACCTGAAGAAGGCATTCCCCGCCATGTACAACCCGGCAACGGAGGAATACGCGGCGGCGCAGAACATCCTGAAAACATTCCCGGAGCTGCGCAAATTCGCGGACAGCCCGGTGCTGATCGCCCAGCAGATCCTGGGACGAAAGGCACTCAACGAGGTCCTGGTGAAGGCCGGATTCGGCGTTTCGCAGGCCGGAGGGCAGCAGCAGCAACAGCAGAATAAATCAACGAAGGCACCCGTCACGCCGGCGAAGAAAGCGCCGCGAGCGCCCGGCAGCGGAAGCCCTTCACGCGGGAGTGTCCTGGACCAACCAGGAAACCAACGCTCCGACGCTACCGCGGAAATCAGCACCTTCACGAAGTCGAAGAGCAAGACCGACCTGAAAAAGGCGGTACGGGCACTCGTCTTCACCGGATAACCGGCGGATCGGAGCAGCCGGAAAAAGAAAGCGACAATGGCACAGTTACTCGAAAGCAACCAGGTGGGCGTGCGCGAAAGCCTCGCCGACCTTATCGCCGTGGCGGAGTCCGACGCGACCCCGTACACGAGCATGTTGGAAAAGCGGAAGAAGCCGATCAACGTGATCCACGACTGGCAGGTGAAGTCCTATCCGGACCGCGGCCACTCGGGCGTACCGGACGGCAAGCCCGCGACGGACTTCGCCTACAACCCGCGCCAGCGCCTGCACGGCGTGGTGCAAAAGTTCTGGGAGCTGCCGGCAGTCTCCGACTTCTCGGAAGAAGTCGAGGTGGCGGGCGCGCCCCAGGGCGAGATGGAGGAGCAGGTGGCGGACGCCATCGTGCTGCTGGCGCGCAAGATGGAAAAGCGCTTCCTCTCGGCCAATGACTGCGCGCTGGAATCGCAGCCGGGCACGGCGAACGAGACGCGCGGCGTCTTCACCTGGCTCTCGCCGACGGCGCAAGGCCAGTACCCGGTTCCGGCCGGCTTCCGGCCGAGCGCGGCGCAGCTGTACAGCGGCACGCTGGCAAACTTCACCGAGGCGCAGCTGATCACGCTGGCGGCCGCGGCCTACAAGAACAGGAAGAAGAAGATCAAGATGGCCGGCATCCTGGGCGTGGACCTGAAGAACCAGGTGACCACGTTCTCGAAGTACGACACGGCGCCGGGCGGGACGACAGCGATCCGCCGCTTCAACCAGAGCGGCGACGACCAGGCGCTGATCAGCGTGATCGACCGCGTGGTGCTGGACACCTGCGAGATCGACCTGATGATCTCGAGCTTCCTGTACACGAACGCGGCCGACGGCACGGCGAGCGCCTACACGGACAAGTCGGGGGTGTTCCTCGACATGGACATGGCGGCCCTGCACTACATGCGCCTGCCCCGGACCAAGCCCCTGCCGTATGACGGCAGCGGATACAAGGCGATCGTGGACGCGATGGCGCTCCATGTGATCGACAACCCGCTGGGCATGTTCTCGGCAACCATCAACGCCTAACCCGGGAAAGGAGGAAATTTTATCATGACCATTGTACCGACAACTCTCGAAAACGGCGTCGTGAAACGCTCCGACTTCGTGGTGGACATCACCGCGGACGGCGGCGACTTATCGGCGGCGGTGAACAACACCGCGCTGGTGCTCAGCTGCCTGACGACCCTGGCGAACGTGATGATGATCGAGCTCTCGCACGTCGAGCTCCTGGAGCCCTTCCAGGACACGACCGACGCGGCGCAGAACTCGACCTCGCTCACGATCGGCGACGGCGGCAGCGCGAACCGCCACCTGACGGCGACGGAGCTGAACGCGAACGGCGCCTACGTGACGGTGAAAGCCGGCACGGGGACGAAGTACGTGCCCGGCGCGGACACGCCGACGACGTTCACCTTCACGCCCACCGCGGGCAAGAACCTGGCCAACCTGAACAAGGGGAAGCTGAGGGCTTACTTCCGCGTGATCGACGCGCGGCCGAGGCCGTAACGGCCAATCCATTCCGGTGCGGAGAATTCCGGACCGGAGTTTGTAGTTCTACGGTTTGCTTGGTGTTAGGTCCGAGGGGCGCCGGTCTTCGACCGGCCGGCGCCCCAAGGGCAAACTGAAAAATGACGCCCAATCTGAAAGACATCCTGGCTGACAACAGCCTGAGCCTGGACCCGGAGCAGAGCGCGGAGGACGCGATGGCGGTGCTGGGCGTGAACCTGAAGGACGTGCTGCACGAGCTGGAATTCCGGCGGCAGCAGCGGATCGCCAGGGCCTACCAGACGCAGCGGCGGGCGGCGAAGCAGAACGGGGAGCGGAGGATCCTGCGCACGCCGGAGGGCGGCGGGGAAATCAAGTTCCAGATCCACCCGGTGTTCTACCACTACTGGGGCCAGCGGCTGGGCTACGAGTGCTGGCGGGACGACACGTTCGTGCGCGAGATGCTGCGGGACAACCCGGAGATACGGATCCGCAACGCGGACGCGAACAAGACGGTGGTGGTGGACGGCCTGAAGGGCCGGAAGGCGGCGCGGCCGGGAGTGCACGGCCGGCGCGGGAGGTGGGCGGCATGAGGACGGTGACTTTCAAATCGGTGCTGGAGGGGGTGGCGAAGCTGAAGGGCGTCGATCCGGCGACGATGAACGCGACGGACAAGCTGGTCTGGACGGAGTTCATCAACCAGCGGGTGGCGGAGGGCTGGGAGCACGAGTTCTGGCCGGAGGCGACGGTGCTGGAGCAGCGGCTTTTCCGGGACACGTATTCGGCGGAGAATACCTACGCGGCGCCGACGGCGGCGGGGGCGAGCGAGGTGTATTTCCCGGCGACGGACCAGTATTTCCAGGCCCTGCAGGCGACGACGGGGAACGACCCGGCGGTGCTGGTGGCCGGGCTCTACCAAGTGGACTACGCGCACTGGGCGTTGAGCATGGACAGCTACAGCGGGGCGCCGTGGGCGGCGAACACGCAGTACGTGGGCGGGGTGGTGGGCACGCCGGGGACGATCGTGCAGAACCCGGCGGACGGGCGGTTCTACATGTGCCTGAGCACGCACCTGAGCGGGCCGGCCTTCGACCCGACGAAATTCGCGATTTTGACGCCGTTCGAGCGCTACATCAGCCTGGACCAGACGGGGCAGACGCCGATCGGGACGGTGCACCAACTGACGCGGACGAACCCGCGGACGAACCCGAGGTTCCCCGGGCCGCTGACGTTTCTGGTGAACAACAAGGGGATCCTGCCGGCGCCGCTGTGCGGGACGAAGGTGTGGGTGGAATTCCGCCTGCGGTGCCCGGTCTTCGACTCGACGGTGTGGAGCAGCACGGAGGCGAACACGCCCGGGCAGATCCGCTACCGGCCGGACACGACGGGGGAATGCTACCTGGCGCTGCTGGCGGGGACGAACCTGGTGCCGGAGAGCTCGCCGGCGTACTGGCAGAAGATCGACATGCCGGCCGTGCTGGAGCGCTTCATCAAGCGGGCGGCCTATGCGGACTCGCTGCGGGAGGACGGCCAGACGGACAAGGCGATGGCGGAGGAGCAGAACGCCTATGCACAACTTTACCGGGCCAGCGACGTCGCGCTCGCGAGCCAGGGGCAATACGAACGCGCGGCGGCGCAGGTGTATTGAATCATGAGCAGACCCAATGTTAACTCAACAAGCGAGCCGAGCAACTCGGTGGGCACGCCGGGCACCGGCACTGTGAAGGTGCAGACGGGCGACGCGGCGGCAAAGCTGGTGGACCTGCTGGCGGCGCTGGTGCCGGCGGTGACGATCGACCCAAACACGAGGTGGGTGAACATCGACATCGAAACGAACGACATGCGGTGGGAGCCGACGGGATCGGCGAACCTGACGCAGGCGGTGGGCAGGCCGGGCTACGCCACGTCGTCGATCCGCCTATCGGCCAAAATGGCAAAGGCGATGACGGTGATCAGCAAAACCCTGGGCGCCCCGGCGGACCTGCACGTGAGCCAGGTGACCTACTAAGATGAAACGCCTGATCTTATTTTTCGCGCTTCTGGCCGCGGCGGTGGCGAGCGGGCAAACGATAACCCCGGGCGGGGCGCACGAGGCGACGGCGGCGCAGACCTCGGCCGGGACGGCTGGCGCGCCATACTACCTGACGCCGCGGGCGCTGGTGGGCAGCGCGCCGACGCTGACGGGATTGTGGACGTTCGCCGGGAATAGTCTGATAAATAGCCAACTCGGCGTTACCTCTCTTCCGTCTGGAGACAATTTATCTACGGTTGCGACTGATACCAACGAGCCGTTTTATATTACACGCACGACCAACAACGGCGCTGGAACAGTCAGCCTGATTCAGCATATTTTCTACAAAACAACGCCGGTGGCCAACACACAGGTTATGGCCGGGATTCTAGTCGATAGCGACGATGCATCATCGTTGGCTATTGGCGCGGGTCACTGGGCCAACATGGTCGGCGTATTTACGCGTGAATCGTCTTCCGGAATGCAGGGTTGGGGCATGGAGGCGAAATATACAAATAAATCCACCGCCAACGATGCCGGACAATCGTTGTGGGCAGATACACAGTATAACATGGCGAGTGCAACGGGCCATCGTGCGCCGGGAATAACGCAGACATTCGAACTTTTTAACGGCACGCCCAGCACGCCAATTGCCACGGGGGGCGTTGTATCCTATCACGCGCAAACTCCGTTGGAGGGGGGAGACAGCACTAAGTTTGTTGGCTTTTGGGGAGACGCAAATTTTGCCATCTACAACGCAGGCCCGATCCGGGCGTATGATACGCTGGGAGCATCCGGCGGCGGATATCCAGATGGCGCTCCAGGAACAAATTATTGCTATACAAATTTTAATAATACCGATGGAGAACTAGGAACTAGTTCCGGTAATCTTCAATTAAAGCCAGCGGGAGGATTTACACTCCAGAATGGATCAGGTCTTGTTCCTGCGTCTAACTCCATAGGTCAGGCGCTCGGGCTTGCGCCTAATAACTGCTGGGTCGGAACATTCCAGACCGCGACATTGACGACAAACATCGTCACGGCTGGAAGCGGAACCGGTGTGACGGTGAACCAGACCGCACTCGTCACGCGCACGGTTTACAAGGTGACGACCACGTTTGCGGCGTTTTCTGCTGCGGCTAAGACGGCTGACCTGACCATTGCCACATTGCCGGCGAAGATGCGGCTATGCTCGATTATTTGCGACGTGACTCAGACATTTTCCGGCGGCGGGGAGACTGCTGCTACGTTCACGGCCGGGCACGCGGCCGGCGGCGCGACCTTGCTAGCCAGCTTTAGCTGCTTCACTGCTACCACAACCAAAGGGCTGGCTGACGCGGACCTCGGCTCTGACATCAACCGGGCGAACGCGGTGCTGGGCGGCTACGTCGGGAGCTGGAGCGCCACCACGCCGGTATCGGTAAGGCTCACGACCACCACAAACAACACCAGCTCGCTGACCCAGGGCAGCGCGACCTGGTACCTCGTCTGCGAACAGATGCCCTAACCTGACATGAAAACCAAGATCACCCACCTGCTATCATTCATCATCAAAACGGCGTGCATCGTGTGGACGCTGTACGGCGAATATCATTTCACCGTCGCCCGGTTTATCGCGGATCCAAAGATTCTGGGGCCGGCGATCGGGATCATCGTCTTCATGATGCTATCGGCATCGAAGGATCTGGCGCACTTCTTCGCCCACGAAAGGCAGCCATGAAGAACTACCGCAAATTCATCCTCGGCGTCCTTTACCTGGCGGCAGCGACGTTCCTGTTCTGGAAGGAGATCGAGGCTTCGCAGGGGAAGGCCGACTGGACGGGGTTTGGCGTGGCGCTGGGCGGCCTGGCGTCGGGCGTGGCGGCGCTGGTGTGGGGTTATAACAAGGAGCACGAATTTTCCGCCAAGGCCGGCACCAACGCCGGCGGCAACATCAACCCAACGACATCATGAGCTGGTTATTCATCGGTTTGCTTGCTGGTTTCATCCTAGGCCTGGTGGCCGGGATTTTTCTCGTGCACGAGGGCATCCTGGCGCTGATCGAGGGGCGGTTCAAAGCCGCCGAGGCGCGGATCGAGGAGAGGTTCGCGGACCTGGAAAAGCGCCTGGGAGGCGCGGTGAAAACGGTGGAGGCCAAAAACCCGTGAGCCTGGACCTGGGAGCAATCATCGGGAACGTGGCGAGCGGGGGAATCCTGGGCCTGGTGGGCTCGATCGGGACGGGGATCGTGTCGATCTTCCAGGCGAAGAACCAGTATGCCCACGACGAGAGGATGGCGGCGCTGGAGATGCAGCGGATCGGCGCGCAGTCGGACGCGGATGCGAAGAAGAGCGCGGACCAGCTGAAGCTGGAGCTGGAGGAGGGGGCGGACAAATCGTTCCAGGCCTCGCAGCTGGCGGCGTCGGCGATCAATAACGTGCCGCCGGTGATCGCGGGGTTGCTGGCGCTGTGGCGGCCGATCCTGACGGCGGCGCTGACGGTTTTCGCCGGCTGCCTGTACCCGCATTCAGACGGGCCGACGCAGATTTTCATCACGCAGGTGGCGGTGCAGTCGTGGTCGGCGGCGATCATGTGGTGGTTTGGGAGCCGGCAGATGCTGCAATTCGTGCCGGCGAAGAACACGGGAGCGGCCCCGGCGGCCGGGACGTCATGAGCATGGAAAACACTTTCAACCCGAATTCGTCGGACGCGATGTTCGCGAAGGTGCTGCAGCGCCTGGACACGCAGGACGAGACGTTGCAGCGGATCGAGCAGAACACGTCCTCCGGCCTGGGATCGCTGGGCAACCGGGTGGGCGCTCTAGAGCGGGAGCGGTGGTACCAGCGGGGGATCACGGCGGCGATCGCCACGGTGTGCATCGGGATCTGGGAGTGGATCACCCGGAAATAATTCAGCGCCGAATAAACCATGAGCCGATACCGCAGCTACGGACCGCGCGACGACCAGGAGGTGGAGGACCAGGACCTGTTCTTCCGCGGCTTCCGGTCGCGGATGCAGCCGGCCTCGCTGCCGCCGGGGATAGCGTCCTACCTGGGGAACATGCGCTGCAACCGCGGGACGGCCGCGGTGCGGCCGGGAAGCAAGGCGGTCTCGACCGACATCGCGCTGGACACCCCGCCGCTGGTGCTGGACGTGATGCTGGGGGCGGACATCGCCGTGACCTCGATCACGCGGGTGGGAACGACGGCGACGGTGACGACGGCAACACCGCACGGTTTCAGCAACGGGCAGACGATCGCGATCGAGCACGCCAACCAGGGGGCGTACAACGGCGACTTCATCATCACGGTGACGGGGGCGAGCACCTTCACCTACACGGTGGCGGGCGCGCCGGCGACGCCGGCGACGGGCGCGATCACCTGCAACGCGGGCCCGCTGCTGCTCGAGGACTACAGCGAGAGCGTGCGGTGCGCGATCGAATACGCCGACGACAGCAACGGCGAGGGCATCGTGCTGGCGCTGACGAACCGGGCCTACGTGTACCTGCCGGGGCTGGCCTCGGTGCTGCTGACCTATCCCGGCGGGGAGACGGTGCAGGATACGGACGACGCGAGCATGCTGGCCTTCGAGGGCCAGGTGTACCTTTTCCGCGGGCTGCCGACGGCCGCGGCGCTGACGGTGAGCTCGATCACGCGCGCCGCAACGACGGCGACGGTGACGACGGCGACACCGCACGGGCTGAGCACCGGGCAGTGGGTGAACATCGTGGGCACGGACCAGAACGAATACCGGGGGATCGCCCAGATCACCAGCACCGGAGCGAGCACCTTCACCTACCAGGTGGCGGGCGCGCCGGCGACGCCGGCGACGGGGGCGGCGATCACGGCCACGCCATGCAAGCCGGCGCTGCAGTGGGACCGGAACCTCACGCACAATTTCGTGACCGTGCCGGTGGGGCCGAACCCGACGGGAGGGACGATCATCCGCATGCCGCCGACGTCGTGGGGGGTGTATTTCACGCGCCGGCTGATGCTGGCCTATAGCCGGGACGAGGAAATCCTTTCCGACTTCGACGACATGACGAGCTACGACACGGGATTTGAGGAGCTGCGCCAGGTGCCGGCGGCGCAGGACCACCTGGTGGGCGCGCAGCCCTACCAGGACCTGAAGGTACTGATCCTGTGGCGGTACTCGGTGCACCTGCTGCAGCTGGACGCGACGGCCGCGGCGCCGGTGAACGTGACGGAGATCACCCGCTCGGTGGGCTGCGCGGCGCGGCGGACGATCACGCTTTGCGGCGACCAGATCCTGTGGCTATCGGACCAGGGTGTGGCGCGGCTGATGATCGGCCTCGAGCTGAACCTGACGATGCCGCAGCTGCCGTTGTCGGACGGAATCCAGGATATTTTCGACGAGGAGGTGAACTGGGCGGCAATCGCCGGCGCCTGCGCGAAATACTGGAACAACCGGTATTACCTGGCGGTGCCGATCGGGACGAGCACGCAGAACAATCTGGTGCTGGTGTACAACTTCCTGAACCAGGAGTGGGAGAGCGCGGACACGTACCCGGGCGACTTCGACGTGCAGAGCTTCTGCGTGCTGAACTACAACGGCCAGAAACGACTGCACGCGGTGACGACCTTCGGATTCGTGGTCCTGCTCGAAGAGGATGACCAGGACGAATTCGGCACGCCGGGAAACGTGGCGGCGTATCCGATCATCGGCACGCTGGTGACGCGCGACTATCTTTGCGGGACGAAGAGCATCAAGCGGTTCACCGGCACGCAAATCGAGCTGGTGGCGAACACGATGGCGGACGCCCTGGCGGTGAGCTTCACGACGCGGAACCCGGACCTGGTGACGCCGCTGGCGGGGTTCACCGCCGACAAGATGACGGACGTGAGCTACCGGCAGCGGCTGCGGCAGCGCGGCGTGGCGGGCAGCGTGGCGATCACGACGAGCGCAGGGCGCCCTGAATTCAAGAGCGTGACGATCGGCGGATTCACCAGCGACCGGGCACCAATCACGAGGGAATAACCATGCCGACACTTATTTCAGGATTCGTATGGACGAGCGCGGGACTGATGACGCCCTCACGGCTGAACAGCGAATGGAGCGGAGGAAAGATCACCTTTGCCGGGAACAACGTGCTGATCGGCCGGCAGACGGCCGGCGCCGGCGACTGGGAGGAGATCGCATGCGTGGCGCAGGGATTCGCGCTGCTGGCGAACGGAACGACGGCGCAGCCGCAGTTCGCGAACATCGGCGCCGGCGTGGCGGCGGCGGGGACGATTCTTTTCAAGGGGCTGCTGCAGGCCAACCAGCAGCTGCTGACGGCGAGCCAGGGTGCGGGCGAGACGAGCGGAGCGAACCTGGTGGACGTGGCGACTACGTGGAACAATGGCGGAAACACGCCGACGCTGCTGAAGTTCAACGTGACGGATACCGCGAGCAACGCTGCCTCGAAGCTGCTGGACCTGCAGGTGGGCGGCGCAAGCAAGTTTGCCGTGCAGAAGGACGGCACGGTGGTGGCGGGGATCGTGCCGGTGGCTCGGGTGACGGGCCTGGCGACGGTGGCGACAAGCGGACAATATAATGACCTGGCCGGCCGGCCGGCGTTGGCGGCGGTGGCGACGAGCGGGAACTATAGCGATCTGAGCAACCGGGTGCGGAATTTCATGTTCATCGCGAGCATGGGTGCAGGCTTCGGCGGCCTGGCGGGACCGAGGCAATATACGGCGGTTGATATTTCTTCCTTGGGATTGGGCTCCACGCCGCTCGGGGTGGCGAACTGCAACTCCGAATGGACCGTGTGCGGGCAGTACGATTACGACAACAGCAGCTCCGGCCTGGCGCGGGTGAACTTTTCCAAGATGGACCTGGTGAGCGACGCAACCGGGACGTATCGCGGCACGCTTTATCTACAATGACGCCGAACGCACAGATGATCGTTTTCAATGACCCGGCCGGAGCAGACCTGGCGGTCGCATGGCTGAAGGCTGCCGGATACGACAGCGTGGTGACCACCACGCCACTCGGGTCCAAGCTGGTCGTCTCGGATGGCTGCGAGGCTTTCTTCCTTCAGACGGCAAGCAATCTGGCAAATCTGGATCCCCGGCTGCGCAATATCTGCCTGCAGGGCAAAGTGACCCCGCTGATCGCCGCGAAGATCGCGGCGCAACAACAAGGAGGGCAGTGATGACACCGAACGCGGCATTGCAGGTTTTGAGCATAGGGACGAGGGACCAGTCCGGCACGCGGGCTGACCACGGAACGATCCTGGACGCGCTCGAAACGCTAAAAGTGGCGGCGGGTGACAAGCTGGATCAGGAGGTGCCGATCGGCCTGATGGTGAGGCTGCCGCCGCCGCCGCCCGCGCCGGCCGAGAACAAGGAGGGTGGAAAATGAACCTGAAGACACCACTGCATCATGAATACCTTGATCTGATCCGCGAGATCTGCGGGAAGGAGGAGACGGCCTTCCGCTGGTTCCAGCAGGTGCTGGAGGCGGCGCTGCTGTGGGACCACCTGGTGGACGAGGACCACATGGACATCGCCGCGGCCGAGGTGACGCTGACGGCGCTGACGACGGAATGGATCCATAATGACTGGTATTACCGGAACCGGAACAGCCTGACACCGGTGCTGGTGAACTGCCTCTCGGCCTGGAAGTATGCCAACGCGACCACGCCGACGGCGGCGAAGTCGTATGATCTTTACACGGAGCTGGCCTGCACGATGACGCTGCTTTGCCGCGGGCAGGCCGGCGTGGAGAAATACATGCCGCAGATCCGGGCGATGATGGAGCGCGAGCGCCGGGAGGACCTGCGGCGCGACCATCCGCCATTTTTGATCGTGGGCCTGCCGCGGAGCCGGACGGCCTGGCTGGCGGCCTTCCTGACCGGCGGCGAGGTGCACTGCCACCATGAACTTTTGCGGCAGTGCAAGCAATGGATCGACTATCCGCAGAAGCTGCTGGCGACGCCGGCGCCGATCGTGGGCGATGCGGACCCGACGCTGCCGCTCTTCTACGAAGGGCTGCGCGAGCAGATCGGTCCGCACAAGGTGGTCTTCATCGAACGCGAGGAGAAGGCCGCGGAGGCGGCGCACCTGAAGATGCTGCAGGACGTGGGACAGGAGGCGGAGCAGCTACAGCTGGGCTGGCCGCGAGTGGTGCAGGCCTTCCGGCGCATGAAGGAACTCTGCCCGGATGCGCGCCGCTACGATTACGAGGACCTGGACGACATGGAAACGATGCGCGAGCTCACGGAGCACTGCACGGGGATGGCTTTCGACGAGGCGCGGTGGCGGCTGTTTGACGAATTGAAGGTGACGGCGCTGCCGGCAAAAGTGGTCCGCAACCTGGAGGCAATCAAATGAGTGTCGTGACCGGAGCGGCAGTCGGCGGCGGGATGCTCCTCGGCGGCATGATGAGCGGTGGCGGCAACGTGCCACAGCCGCAGCCGATGGATCCGACGCAACTGGGGCAGGACTCGCTGCAGACCCAGCTAGACCTGGCGCCGCAGGTGTACGCGGCCAACCAGCAGTATGACCCGCTCTACGCGCAGTTGAATGCGCAGAATCTCTCGACCTCGCTTTTTGGCGGCAACGGATCGCCGGGGCTGCTGGGCATCTACCAGCAGGCCTCGCCGCAGCTGCAGGCGCTGCAATCGCAGGCCAACACAGGCCAGCGCCAGGCGGACATCGCCGACGTGCAGAACCTAGGCCCGCAGGCGGTGGCGGCTTTCCTGGCGGCGAATCCACAGCTGCAGCAGCAGATGCAGGCGCTGCAGGGCGCGGTGAATACCCGGGCCAACGCCACGCCGTTGCAGGTGGGACCGTCCTCGGTGACGACGCCGCTGATGAGCGATGCCAGCAACTACCAGAAGCTGACGCCGCTGCAGCAGCAGCTGCAGGACACGGCCAGCGGCCAGCTCGCGCTGGGCGGCAGCCTGAGCCCGGACCAGCAGCGGCAGGTGGAGCAGCAGACGCGATCGGCCTACGCGGCGCGGGGCCTGGACGCGAGCAACATGTCGATCGGCAGCGAGATCATGAACACGCAGGCGGCGCAGCAGCAGATGCTGGCAAACCGGATGGGCATGGCGGAGGGAGCGAACCAGCAGCTGCAGCAGGCGCAGGACGCCAGCCGGTATTTCGCGCTGGGGGCGAACCAACAGGCCTTCACCTCCGGACTGTCGAACGCGGGGCTCCTGATGCAGCAGCAGCAGCAGAACCTGGGGAACCAGTTCCAGCTGGCCTCGGTGTACCAGAGCCAGTCGCAGGACCCCTTCCAGCTCGTGCTGGGGCGGAGCGGCGCGCCGAGCATGGCGATGTCGGCCGTCGGGCAGGGGCAGCAGCAGCCGGTGGGGCCGCAGATGTTCAATCCCTTCGACCCGGCGATCATGTCAATGTACAACGCGAATTTCAACGCCTCGAACGCGGCCAACATCGCGAGCG
>Ga0070741_10006094_pt1 | contig 26157 bp, 26 predicted proteins | sample Coa_R1_4_FD_66440 | JGI IMG/M metagenome (GOLD analysis project Ga0070741, IMG submission 66440) | Surface soil microbial communities from Centralia Pennsylvania, which are recovering from an underground coalmine fire - Coalmine... | ecosystem: Environmental > Terrestrial > Soil > Unclassified ... | reverse complement strand
GTGAACGCGGACCGCCAGCGCGCGTACGCAGTGACTTCAACAATGAGGGCGGCCAGTTACACGCTGAGCGCGAGCGAGCCTCAGGCAAAGAGCGCGCGGCTGAACGGCAAGGACCTCACGCTCGGAGCAGGCGACGAATTGCCGCCGCTGCCGGCAGGGGACAACGGCGACGCGCTGCGTGTCGCGCCCACAAGCATCGCATTCCTCGGCTATGCCGAGGCCGGAAATCCAGCCTGCCGCTAAAGGCGCCTAATACTCAGAGGCACGAGCGACAGCCCTGATCGGCCCAGGAGGAAAACTTGCTTGCCTGCCGGCAGGCGACCACGGAGGACATCATGCCGCTCAACCGAATCGACAAGCCGCAGTGGCAGCGCTACTTCGACCGCGTCTCGAGAGCGCTCGGCGCGAAGAGCGTGGACATCGACATCAGCGCCCCGGGAATCGGCGACCAGAGCGAAGCGCGCCACATCGCGCTGACCGGGCTCAGCTACGACAGCAAAGACGACCTGTTCGCCGTGATCAGCGAGGAGCTCGAGCACAACATCGCGCATCCGCGCGAGATCCGCGTCGACGCGACGCTCGATGCCGTGCGCGAGATCGATGTGGTGGACCAGTCGGGCGCACACCACCGCCTCAGGCTTGCCGATCCGCTGCTGCTGCCGCCGCCGGCTTAGCGGGCCGGTCCTGCGCCTCTAAGTGCGAGCGAAGATCGGCCCCACAGCGGCTGCGCCGTCGCCGAGCAACGCGAGCACTATGAGGCCCACGATCCAGAATGCCGGATATTCCCAGCCGCCGTCCTTGTTTGAGAACAGCCAGCCGTTCCTGCCGTGGACAAGCACGATAGTCCCGGCGATCAGCGGAACGAGCAGCAGCGCCACCCAGCGCGTCTCGATGCCGAGCAATAGAAGAATGCCGCCACCGATCTCGGCTGCCATGGTGCAATAGGCAAGGAAGCCGGGCACGCCGAGCGACTCAAAGTACTTTGCCGCACCCGCAGGCGTGAACACCGCGATTTTTAGCCACGCATGTGCGAAGAACATTAGCGCAAGCGAGACGCGCAGTAGCAGCGCCGCATAGCCGACGAGTTCCGGGTTTGTCGTGGTCACGATGTCTCCATTTCCATATCGTTATGACGGCATGAGCGCGTAGCGTCCTGGTCCGGTTACGGCAAGCAGAAGCAGCCCGTCCATGATGCTGAGGTTCTTGTAGAAGTTCAGCATGTTCGCGTGGCGCTCCGCCCCTTGCAGTTTCCAATAGCGGTGGCCAATCAGCGCGGTGCCCAAGAGAACCGCGAGCGGACGCGTAAAGATGCCGAGCACAATTGCGACGCCGACGAAGAGCTCCATCGCGATGGAGACTGCGGCGAACACCGACGGCAACGGCGCGCTGGTACTCGCCATATATGCGACGGTGCCGGAAAAATTGGCGAGCTTCTGCCAGCCAGTGATGACGAACAGCGTCATGAGAAGCACGCGCGCGGCGAGAATAAGCAAATCGCTTGCGTCGAGCAGAGCCTCGCGCACTTTATCCCCGCGTCGCCTTCCGATATTCAGGTTACACCCAAAGGAGTACGCTGCCGAGCGGGCGCCTCTACACATGGAACCGCGGAACAGCGAGAAGATCACGTCGCCTTGCCATCGCGGGCGGCGCTTGGTGCTGAGAAGCTTGCTCGGAACTTACACGGCCTCGTTTCTTCCCTGGGCGCTGTCGCAGCCACCAATCGATGCGGGTCCCGGCGCATTCCTTGCTCTGTCGGTCCTTCTCACCGCACGGCAATCGCTCGACGGTGAACAGGCCGCTCACCTGTACGACGCGCTCCTTGCGGATGACCCAGCGTTTCCTTCCGCGGCACGCAGCCTTCTGTCGTTGATCAAAGAACGCAATATCGATCCGCTGCACCTGCAGCGGGTGCTTGATCGCGAGAAGTCGCCGCTCGCGCCGCTCCCGCGCAAGGTCGCCATGGCGTGGTTCATGGGCGTGGTCGGCGCAGGCGACAAGGCGCGTGTCATCGCGTATGAGAAAGCGCTCAACGCTGTAATCGTGTCGGACGTATTGAAGCCGCCAACGTACTGCTATGGCGCGTACGCGAGCTGGACGAAGAAACCGACCTGAGGCGCGTGGATGGCCGAGGCGAAGTCGGCGGATTTCGTCGTGATCGGATCCGGCATCGTCGGCTCCTTGACGGCGCTCAAGCTCGTGCAGTCGGGCGCGTCGGTGCTCATCCTGGAAGCCGGTCCACGCGTGACGCGCGCCGAGACCGTCGCGCGGTTCCGCAATTCGCCCGAGCGCAGCGACTGGATGTCGGCCTATCCATTGCGGCCGTGGGCGCCGCACCCGAAGTACCACCCCGAGGATAACGGCTATCTCGTGCAAGCGGGTCCATACCCCTATCCGGCGGAGTACATCCGCCAGGTTGGCGGCACGACGTGGCATTGGGCGGCGCACGCCTGGCGCAATGTTCCCAACGACTTCAAGATTCGCAGTCTCTACGGGATTGGCGTCGACTGGCCGCTGAGCTACGAGGAGCTCGAGCCGTTTTACCAGGAGGCCGAGGAAATCATGGGCGTCTCCGGCGCGCCCAACACCGGTTCGCCACGCAGCAAGCCTTTCCCCATGGAGCCGGTGGCCGAGCCGTATGCGATGCGCCGGATTCGCGAGCGCCTGGCGCCGGCGTACCCGGTCGTCACAAACACCACGGCGCGCAACAGCCGCAGCTACGGTGGCAGGCCCGCGTGCTGCGGCAACAATAGCTGCCAGCCCATTTGCCCGATCGATGCGCAGTACCACGGCGGGCTTGCCGCGGCATCGGCCGAAGCGGCCGGCGCCAAGCTCATTCCGAACGCGAACGTCTACAAGCTCGACCACGATGCGACGGGGCGCATTACCGCAGCGCTGTACTACGACCCGGAAAAATCGTCGCACCGCGTAACCGGAAAAACTTTCATCGTTGCCGCCAACGGTATCGAGAGCCCGAGGCTCCTGCTCCTCTCGGCGAGCGACAAGTTCCCGCGCGGCCTCGCCAACAGCTCGGACATGGTAGGGCGCAACCTTATGGATCATCCGAGTACGTCGCTCATCTTCGATGCCGACGAAGAGCTCTGGCTCGGGCGCGGCCCGCAGAGCCCGAGCTCCATCAACACCATGCGGGACGGGCCGTTCCGCGCGAGGCACGCGGCCTATCGCCTTGACTTCACCAACATCTCGCGCGTGGACAGCGCCACCAAGGCGCTGATCGCCGAGGGTGTCTACGGCGTCGAGTTTGCCAAGCGCCTGCGCCATAGCGCGGCCCATGAGCTCAATGTGAAGAGCGTGCTCGAGGTCCTGCCCAATCCCGAACACCGGATCACGCTCAGCGCCGAAAAGGATTCCATGGGAATCCCGAAGCCGCAGGCCCATTACGCGATCGACGGATACACGCGCAAAGGGCACGAGCGCGCGCGGCGCGACTACCAGCGCATCGCCCAGCTAATGGGCGGCACGAATCTGCGGTACAGCGATGACTATGCCAACAATCAGCACATCTGCGGGACGCTCAGCATGGGCAGGGACTCGCACGCCTCCGTCTGCGACGGCTGGGGCCGGGCCCACGACCACGAAAACCTTTTTCTCGCCGGCACGGGCATCATGCCGACCGCCGCGACCGTCAATTCGACCGAGAATGCCGTCGCGCTAGCACTGCGCACGGCGCATCACATCGTCACTGGAAAATGAGAACAGCCGTGCTTGGCGTGATCGCTCTGATTCCGCTTGGGGCGCAGGCAGTGGACTCGGACCTGGTGAAGCGTGGGGAATACCTGGCACGCGCGGGCGACTGCATCGCCTGCCACACGGCGCCGGGCGGAAAGCCCATGGCGGGAGGCCTTGCGATTCCGACGCCCGTCGGTACGATCGTTTCGACCAACATCACACCCTCGAGGGTGCACGGCATCGGCGATTACAGCCTGGATGAATTCGGCTCTGCGCTGCGCGCCGGAATTCGCCGGGACGGGAAGCATCTTTATCCGGCAATGCCGTACACCGCGTATGCCAACGTCTCCGATGATGATGTAAAGGCGCTTTATGCCTATTTCATGCAAGGCGTGACGGCTGTCAGTGCTTCTCCGCCCGAAACGAAGCTGGCTTTTCCATTCAACATCCGCATGGCGATGGCAGCCTGGAACACGCTGTTTCTCCGCAGCGAGCCCTTTCGTACCGATCCGGCCAGCAGCACGGAGTGGAACCGCGGCGCTTACCTCGTGCGTGGGCTCGCTCACTGCGGCGCCTGCCACACGCCGCGCAACGTATTCATGGCGGAGAAGCAATCGCGCGAGCTCGGCGGCGGCGACGTAGGGCCCTGGTATGCACCGAACATCACCTCCGATGCGACGAGCGGTGTTGGAGGATGGAGTGAGGAGGAGCTGATGGCGTATATGGGCCGCGGCGATGCCGCCGGCAAGGCCCAGGCGTCAGGCCCGATGATGGAAGCCATCGATAACAGCCTGAAATATCTCTCCAAGGGCGACCTTCGCGCGATCGCCGTCTACGTGAAATCCGTGCCGCCGTTACGCGACACCGGCGACAGCCGCCCGGCCTACGGCTGGGGCGCTCCCGCAGATAGTCTCGAGAGCGTCCGTGGAGCCGCGCTGCCGGCATCGCTCGATCAAATGAGCGGGCCTCAGCTGTACGACGCGTATTGCGCGACCTGCCACCAAGCGCAGGCGCAAGGCAGCTTCGATGGCAGGATGCCCGCGCTCTTTCATAACGCTGCGCTCGGCAGGACCAACACGAATAACCTCGTGATGGTGATGCTGGCTGGCGCGGAGCGCGGCGAGGCGCGCGAGGTGCTGATGCCCGGCTTCGCGTCCGAATTGTCCGATGTCCAGGTCGCGAGGCTCGGCAGCTATCTGACGAAGCGCTACGGCAACCCGCAAGCTACCGTCACCCCCAAGCAAGCAGAGAGACTCCGGCGTGGCGGCAAGACCTTGCAGATTGTGGTTGTGGTGCAGGCCGCCACGGCGCTCGCCGGGCTGGTGCTGATTACGGCGCTGGTCGTTTTTCTGCGGCGCGGAAGCGCGAAGCGGGCATCGATGAGGCGCTAGTCGATCAACTCCTTACATCGCTCGATATTCGCAAAATGAGAATCGTGCATCTCCTGCAGCACAGTTTTCGCTGCCGGCGACTGAACGCGCGGTAGCGCCGCCGCTATGCGTCGGACCACCCATGCCTGGCCACGGTTGAGAAACCCAACGCGTGCGCGCGAATCGAGAATGCGGAGACCCTTGGCATAAAACTCCCCGGTGCGCCAGCTCGGCAGCGCATCGGCCGCCGCCAGAAGCTGCATGAGCAGCGAGCAATTGCGAGTTTCGTCGCGCTGCACGTCGGACAACGATGCGAAGAGCGGCGATGCCGGCGCTACGTCGCGTAGCCAGGCCGCAAGCAGCCTGGACCCCGCGCGCTCTGCCTCGAGGAGCTCGTTGAGCAATGCGACCAGCTCTTCCTCAGTCATGAAGTCACTCATGCGGCATCGCCTCCCGGACGGCGCGTGACCAGGGCATAGTGGCTCAGCACCACCCAGTGCTTCGCCGTGCCATCGGTGATTCGCGCAAGTTCCGTCCTCAGTCCAAGCAGGTCGGTAAGCGGCGCCTCATAACGCAGTACGCAGTACCGGCCGCGCGCGTACTCCTCACAAGGAGAGGTGCCGCGACCGAGCATGGCGCGCGCGATCGCGTCCAGGTAGCGCGCCTCGAAGCTGATACGCACATGCATGATCGGCTCCTTTACTTGCACGCCGCCAATCAGACGGACCCGCGGCGCTGCCACCTCCACGTTCGACCCATAGATCTCCTGCAGCAGATCGACGGGCGGAGCCAGGCTCTCTTCGTTGCGCGCCAGAACCAGAAGGCCGTTCCGCGATGGCTGCAAGGCGAATTCCTCCTTTTCCGGAATGCGCGCGCGTGCTTCGGCGCCGAAGCCGAGCTGGAAGCGCGTGTCCTTGCGGCGCACGAGCTGCTCGATGGGCATATCGGGCCGCATGTCACGCCACCTCCTTCAGCCACAGGATGCCAAGCCCGAGGCCGCAGAGGGCGAACACCGCATGCAGCAGGCCCGCATCACCGCCAACCAGCAGGTCCAAGGCGGGCACGCCAAGTAGCAGCGCCGCTGGGAGCGCGGCGCCTTCGGCTTGGTCTTCGCGCCGCGTCATGATGCCCGCTCCACGGCGACGATCTCGAGGATGATGTCCCCTCCGCCCATGACGCGCGCCGTCACGGTGTCGCCGGGGCGGCGCCCAAGCAGCGCGCGCGCCACAGGCGACAAAACCGAGATACGCAGCTTCGCCGCGTCGGCCGTAGCCGGATGGACGATAGTTACGGTGCGCGCGGGTCCGTTTTCCTCGCGATAGGTAACGCGCGAATTAATGGCAACGCGGTTTCGCGGCAGGCTCTCGTGCGGCACCAAGTGCGCTTCCATGAGCAGCTCGGCAAGGGCGTCCGTCTCGCTTTCGAAACGCACAGCGAGATGGCGATCGCCGACGACCGAGGCGAGCGCTTCGGCATCCAGTACGGACACGATGAGTTCGTGGTTCCTAGTCATAGTCACTCCGGTTCCAAAGTTTTTGAACGAGCGGCCGCCGCGCGCATGGCGCGCGAGCCGGCAGCTTGTGAAGCGGAGGTCCCGGTCTCCGGCGGTCTTGGCTGCCCTAAGGCGCAAGACCGACGCGGCTACCGGGCTAGGTCGGACAGGCGAGGGTGCCCGAGGTGCGCAGAACGCGCTCGGCAGCGCGCCGGCGTTGACCGGGCGTCGTGCGGGTGCGGAAGGTGCTCATTGCGTTCTGCATATCGATGAAACCGTCTGCCTTGGACCATACCACACAAAAAAAATAAAACAACCGCTCGCGGTTTATGTGTATGCGTAGGCCGCGGAATGCAAACGCCCCAGCCGAGGTTGCGTCGGCCTGGTCGCTGCCGGTTTACCAACGCTCAGCTTGTGGCCTGCTGTTCGTCGAGGGTGAGAGTGGCCTCCGGCGTCGCGTCGAGTCGGGCTTTGGGGATCGGCTTGCCGCTTATATCGGACAGCCCATAGCTCCCTTCGGCGATCTTCTGCAGCGCGCGCTCGATCGCCTGCAAACGCCGCTTGTCCACATCGTGCAGTGCCAGCGAAATTTCGTCCTCGATGTTGTCCTGAGACTTGTCGGCATTGTCGCCGGCCTCGACCGCATGGTCCTGACGTGAGGTCCGCGCGTCTGCGAGCCTTCTCGCCTCGCCGGCGAGCAGTTGCTCCCGTAAAGTTGCAAGTCGCTGGCGCTGCTGCCGGATAAATTCCTCGCTTAACGAACGATTTTCATCGCTCATCGATGCTCCTTCGACTCGGGCCTGTTTTCCTAGTGTGTGGTTGCGTGTCGCCTTCTCAGCGCTCACGTGATGTTCGTGCAGAAGCGCTGCGGCGTTCGCCTCGCGCGGAGTGGCCCATGATTCCCCGAAGCGAAAACTGGAGGCGCTGACACCGCCCAGCAGCCGATCCTCATGGTAGATCAGCACGGCCTTTTCGTTTTCCGCCGCGCCGACCGCCACCATAAGCGGCAGCAGATGATCGGCGTGCGGATGCGCCTCACGCGCCGACGGAGCGCCGGTCCACCAGAGCAAGCGCTCGGCGCGCTCCGCCGGCGTGCTCGCGACCAGCGTCGCCTGCAGCCACTCGTCGAATGCTCGTGACGGTTGCGCCGCGGCGGGCCCGAAGCGGCGGAGGTTGTGATAGCTGAGGCCGCTGCCAAGGATGAGAATGCCTTCGTGGCGCAACGGCGCTAGCGCGCGTCCAGCGGCGAGGTGCACAGCGGGATTTAGCCCTGATTTGAGCGAGAGCTGCAGCACGGGCACTTGCGCGGACGGGTACATGACGGCAAGCGGAACGAACGCGCCATGATCGAAGCCGCGTTCCGAATCCAGGCTCGCGGCGATGCCGGCCGCCTGCAGTAGGCCTTGCACCCGCTCCGCGAGCTGCGGCGAGCCGGGCGCCGGGTAGCTCACGCGATAGGTGTGCTCGGGAAAGCCGGAATAGTCGTACAGCATCGGCGGCCGCGGACTCGACATGACGGTGAACTCGGGCGCTTCCCAATGACCCGAGATCATGAGCACTGCCGCCGGCGCGACGCCGACCTCTCGCGGAATGGCCTGCAGCGAAGCTTCGAGGGCGCGAAATGCGGGCCGAAAATCGTCCATGTAGAGCCATGGACCGCCGCCATGCGAAATGAAGTAAGTAGGGAGCGTCCGCATTCGCGCGATCAATCGCTGTTGCCGAGATAGGCGATGTCGCCTGCCGTGAGCACCGCCGGATCGAGCCCCAAGGCGAGCACCCGCGTGACGATGTCATCGGCGGTGAGCGTGCCGAGACAAACTGGTTGCCCCTGTGCTTCGGTAACCACGACCAGCCTCGCAGCGTGGCATTCGCGCATGCGCCTGCTCGCCTCGACCAGGCTCGAATCCCGGTGGACCAGCGCGACGGGCGCCATCATCCGCCCGCCCAGGGCCCCTTCAGCACCTCGGCGCTCTGGGGATAGCTGCGCGGCACATGCTGCACCGTCACCCACTTGTCCGTAGTGAAAGCCTCCACAGCCCAGTCGCCGCCGAAACGGCCAATGCCCGAGTTCTTCTCGCCGCCGAATGGATTGTTGGGGAGGTCGTTCACCGGCTGGTCATTGACGTGCGCCATGCCGGCCTGCAGGCGCTGTGCGAAGCGCGTGCCGCGCTCGAGGTCGCCGGCGAAGACACAGCTCGAAAGCCCAAAGGTGGTGCTATTGGCGAATGCGAGCGCCTCGTCCTCACTCTGCGCCCGGATGATCGGCGCCACTGGACCGAAGAGCTCCTCACGAGCGACCAGCATGTCGCTCTTTACGTCGGCAAAGACGTGCGGCGGCAGCATCTGGCCGCGCGCATCGCCGCCCAACGTCTGGCGCGCACCGCTCGCACGCGCTTCGGCGATGCGTTCTTTTAGGCCGTCGAGCTGCTTTTCGTTGATGATCGGGCCAACCAAGGTTTCCGGGTCGCTCGGATCGCCGACCTTCAGCCTGCGCGCGCGTTCGGTGAAGCGCTCGACGAACGGCTCGTATAGCTTGCTCTCCACGATGAAGCGGTTGGTGATCATGCAAATCTGTCCCTGATGCAGGAACTTGCCGAACACGGCGGCATCCACTGCGCGCTCGAGGTCCGCGTCGGCCAGGACCACGAAGGGCGAATTGCCGCCGAGCTCGAGGTCCACGCGCTTCATGATTGGCGCCTCGGCTGCCTGACGCGCAATACCGCGCCCGACCGGCGTGGAGCCGGTGAACGAAATGACACGTGATGTGGGATGCCGCACAAATGCGTCACCGATCTCGGCGCCGCTGCCGACCACTACGGAAAGAACTCCAGCCGGCAGACCCGCTTCCTCGTAAATCTTCGCGAGGAGCAGGCCGCCGGTGACCGGGGTGTCGCTCGCCGGCTTCAGCACGACGGCGTTGCCGACTGCAAGCGCCGGCGCTACGGAGCGATTGCTGAGCTGCAGCGGCCAGTTCCACGGGCTGATGACGCCGACCACGCCGACCGGCTGACGGTACACGCGACATTCCTTTCCCGGTACGTCGCCGGGCAGGATGCGGCCCTCCACGCGATAAGGCGCAAAGCTCGCTTCGAGCATCACCGCGCGCACCGCGGCCCACTCGAGCTCCGCCTTGATGCGAGTGCTGCCTGATTCGGCGATCAGCCAGCTCACGATCTCGTCGTGGCGTCGCTCCATTACCTCCGCAGCCTTGCGCATTACTGACGAGCGGTCCGCGGGCAGCATTGCCGCCCAGGCCTTCTGCGCCTTCAGGGCTCCGCTATGAGCTTCATCGACGTCGCGCTCGCCGGCATGCGGAATTTCGATGAGAACTTCGTTGGTGTAGGGATTGCGGTCGGCGAGCCTTCCCTTCCCGCTTCCCGATTTCCACTGGCCAGCGATCGGTTGCTTGTCGAAGCCGGAGTATTCTTGTGCGCTGCGTCGGGGCTGCGGAAGAGAAGCCATAGATGTCTCCTTAGCGAGAAAAGTGAGACAGCGGCAGTGGCAGCGCGTTTACCGATATTTTTCCGATCCCAGGAAGAAAAGTTGCTTGCTCGCGTTCGACGCGCAACACCGAGCGCACGTCGCGGCAATCTCTACCCAACATCCCATGAAAGGAACGACCTCATGACAGCCAGGAAAATCGGCATCATTGGCGACGGCAACGTAGGCAGCGCGCTCGAGCGCGGCCTGAAGCGAGGCGGTCGCGAAGTCAAAGCAGTCGGTAGCGACAAACAGGCGGTGCGCGATACGGCCGCATGGGCCGACACGGTGGTGCTCGCCGTGCCTTTCGGCGCGCTGGACGAGGTCGTGCGCACGGCGGGCGACGCGCTCGCCGGCAAGACCGTGGTCGACGTCACCAATGCGCTCGACAATCAGATGAACTGGGCGCTCGGCTACAGCACCAGCGGGGCGGAAGAGCTGCAGAAGAAGCTGCCGAAGGCGCGCGTGGTGAAGGCATTCAACACGGTGTTCGCGCAGCACATGGACTCTGGGCGCCTGGACGGCGAGCCGCTGACCGCTTTCGCCGCGGGCGACGATGCCGCAGCCAAGGCCGACGTGCTCGAGCTCGAACGCGAGATCGGATTCGACGCCGTCGACGCCGGGCCGCTCAAGAATGCCAGGCTGCTCGAGCCGCTCGGGTACCTCAACATCCAGCTCGGCTATGGTCTGAAGATGGGAACCGACACGGGTTTTCGGCTGATGCACCGCTAGCGAGGATCAGCCGGTATGGCGGCATACCAGGGCCGCGTCCTTATCACCGGTTTCGGCATCGTTGCGCAGGCCCTGCTGCCATTGCTGCTGCGCCATCTGCGCGTGCCTTGCACGCGAATCACCGTAATCGAGCCGGCGCAGCGGCCGCAGCTTCGGACCTGGATGGATAAGGGCCTGCGGCTGGTGCGCGAGCGGGTGACGCCCTCCAACATGGGGAGGCTGCTGGTGAAGCATGTCAGCGTGGGCGATCTGCTCGTCGACCTGACGTGGAGCATCGACTTCTTCGCCATCGCGCAGTGGGCGCGCGACCATGGCGTGCTGTACGTCAATGCGTCGCTTGAATCCTGGGATCCTTCCGAGGAGCTCGAAGACAAGCCCGCGCTCGACAAGTCGTTGTACAGCCGGTACGTGCTTGCCCTGCGACGCCTTCCTCGATGGCGTGGCGCGGCTACCGCGGTCTGCGACCACGGTACGAATCCGGGATTGATATCGCATTTCGTCAAACGCGGCCTGTTCGACATCGCCAAACGCTCTTTGCGCGCGCACGCCAACGTGGCACATCGGCGGCGGCTGGAGCGTTTCATGGCGGACGCAGCGTTCGGCGAGCTATCGCGCGAGCTAGGAGTGAGGGTGATCCACTGCAGCGAGCGAGACACGCAGCGCGCGACGCAGCCGACTTCGCCCGACGAATTCGTCAACACGTGGAGCGTGGAAGGCCTTTGGGAAGAAGCCGTCGCGCCAGCGGAGCTTGGCTGGGGCACGCATGAGAAGCGGCTGCCGGCGCAGGCACTGCGCCCGCGCCACGGGCCGCGCAACCAGCTGGTTCTGCGACAGATGGGTCTCAATACATGGGTACGATCATGGGTGCCCTCGCAGGAGATCGTCGGCATGATGATGCCGCACGGCGAGAGCTTTACGCTGTCGCATGCTCTGACGGTATCGACCGGTGGCGGGGCGATCTACCGGCCGACCGTGCACTACGCGTACCTGCCGAGCAACGCGGCGATGATCTCGCTGCACGAGCAACGCTGTTGCAATTATCAGTTGCCGGCGCGCACGCGCATCATGACCAACGAGATCGTCGCCGGCGAGGACAGTATTGGCGCGCTGATCATGGGCCACCGCTACAAAGCGTGGTGGACGGGCAGCCGGCTCTCCATCCGGGAAGCGCGCGCCAAGGTGAAGGGCGTCAACGCTACCGCGGTGCAGGTAAGCGCCGGCCTCATATCGGCCATCCTGTGGATGCTCGACAATCCGCGCCGCGGCCTCTGCTTTCCGGAAGACCTGCCGCACGACGACATCCTGCGACTGGCTGCGCCCTATCTCGGCACATTGATCTCCATGCCGGTCGACTGGACGCCGCTCGACAATTTCCACCTGCATTTCGGCGATCGGCCACTATCGCAGCCTGATCGCGCCGATCCATGGCAATACCGCAACTTCGCTTTCCAGCCTTAGCGCGCGTATATTGGTATGCGGTGTAGCGACATCTGCCATCCGCGTGCTCGCCGTTCGCTTCTATCCACCGGACAGAGCTTAATCGTGGACGCCGTCAGACGGCATATTGATTCCAGGAGATCGACATGAGCCAATATTCGGTCGCTGTCGTTGTCGGCAGCATTCGCCGCGACTCGTTCAACCGCAAGCTCGCAACCGCGATCGCAAAGCTCGCGCCGGCGGAATTCTCGTTCAAGCAGTTGAGGATTGACGACCTGCCGCTCTACAGCCAGGACGATGATGCGAACCCGGCGCCTCCGGTCAAGCGGCTGAAGGACGAGATTCGCGCTGCGCGCGCCCTGATCTTCGTTACACCCGAATACAACCGCTCGATGCCCGGGGTGCTGAAGAACGCTATCGATCACGCCTCACGCCCGTATGGGCAGAGCGTGTGGGGCGGCAAACCCGCCGGCGTGCTCGGCGTTTCGGTTGGCGTGGTCGGCACGGCGGTCGCGCAGCAGCACCTGCGCAACACGCTCGCTTACCTCGACGTGCCGACCCTCGGCCAGCCGGAATGCTTTATCCAGATGAAGGAGGGCCTGTTCGACGACGCGGGGGGCACCGGGCAAGCCAGCAGGAAATTCCTGCAGGAATGGATGGATCGCTATGTCGCGTGGGTAAAGCGCCATGCGGGAAACTGAGCCGACCAAGAAGGATCGCGAGCATTTCGCGAAGCTCCTCGCCAAGCGCAAGGAGCGCCTCGCCGAGGAGATCCGGCGCGTGCTCGCGCGCACCGAGAACGAGCGCTACGCGGACATCCTGGCAGGCGGCGGCGACGCCGGCGATACCTCAGTCGCCGACCTGCTTTCCGGCGTGACGTTCGCCGAAGTCGCGCGCGATGCCGCGGAGGTTCGCGACATCAACGCGGCGCAAGCGCGTATCGCGGCCGGGACCTACGGCGTTTGCATCGACTGCGGGCAGCCGATCGGCAAGAAGCGCCTGGAGGCGTATCCGACCGCCAAGCGCTGCATCGAGGACCAGCAGCGCTACGAGAAGCTGCGCGCCGGCCCGTCACATCCGCGCTCTTAGGCATGGACGCGCACTTCGATCGTGGTGAAGCCGAGGTGGTGCATGCGCTCGCGCAATATTAGGAGCGCAGCCGCAGCCGCCTTCTCCTTGCCCGCTTCGCGCAAAGGCAGACGCTGGAACGTGTGCTCGACCGCTTGCACGGCGTCCCGCGTATGGCGACGAGGACTCGCGGCAAGCCGCACGTGCGCTCTGGCAATCTCGTCCTCCACGGCGCAGTCCTGCACGAGCTCGGTGGTCTCGCTGGACGCATGAAGTCGCCGCGCATGCCAGCGGTGTTCATCGGCCACGGCAGCCCGATGAACACGCTCGAGCGCAACCGCTATACCTCCGGCTGGCGCGCGCTCGGAGAGGCGTTGCCGCGCCCGCGCGCGGTCCTCGCCATCTCGGCGCACTGGTACATCGGCGCGACCGCGCTGACGGCGATGGCGAAGCCGCGCACCATTCACGATTTCTACGGCTTTCCGGGCGAGCTTTTCGCGTTCCAGTATCCCGCCCCCGGCGCGCCGGAAGTCGCCGAGGAAGTAGCCGAGGCGGTAAAGCCGATGTGGGCCGGCTTGGATGAGCAATGGGGCCTCGATCATGGCACCTGGAGCGTGCTCGCGCATGTCTATCCCGCCGCTGACGTGCCCGTGCTGCAGCTCTCCATCAACGGCCTGCAGCCGCTCGACTATCACGTGGACCTCGGACGCAGGCTTGCGCCGCTGCGCGAGCGTGGCATTCTGATCCTCGGCAGCGGCAATATCGTGCATAACCTGCGACGAATCGACTGGCAACAACCCGACGTCGGGTTCGACTGGGCGCAACGCTTCGACCAGGCAGCATGCGAGGTCCTCGCGTCGGATCCGGCCGGCGTGCTTTCGCTCACCCGCCATCGCGACTACGACATGGCTGTGCCGACGCCGGATCACTTCATTCCGCTCCTTTACATCGCCGGCCTGGCGAGCAGGGAAGAGCCGGCGAAGCCACTCTTGCGCGGCTACTCGCTCGGCTCGATTTCGATGAGCGCCTATGCGGTCGGCGCGAGCTTCGCCGCGGAAGACGGCGGCCCGGCCGCGGCGTTGCCGGGCGATGTGCCTGCAGACCAGACTAATACCTGAGAGCGCACCGTGTGACGATCTGTGTGCGATGGCGCACAGAATGGCACGCAACGGCTGACGAGATGCTGAGCAAACGTTCGCCAGCGCACTCGAGCGCTGCACAGCACTTCGCTGCACGCGACGAACTCACGTTGGCTCATTGAGCGCGCTCCAGCACCTCGGCATAATCGACCCGCATTCACGTTGATTCCCGGCGTAGTTCGCCGATGCGTTGCTTCAGCAGTGAAGGACGGCCAATGGTCGATACCATCTACACCCGAGTGCTCGCGCAGGGGGCAGAAATGCTCGGCAGCACACAGGCGCTAGCGAATGTCTTGCACGTCCCACAAAGCACGCTCTCAAAGTGGTTGTCGGGCGGCGCGCAGATGCCGCTGCGGGCGCTCCTGCGCATCATCGAATTGCTTTGCGAGCATGACAAAAGGGCGCCGGGCGCGCCTGCCGGCGAGGTCGCGGAAAGGCTCGCCTTCAGCGTGAACGGCCTCAGTGCTCGCTGTGGGCGCTGCGGCGGTATGGATTTTCTGTCGACGGTGCCGCGTAACGCGCTGCGAGTTTCCAGCAGACTCGAATGCGCAGCCTGCAAGCTGGACACAGCTTACGGAGACCTTATCGCCGCGCTCGCCACACAGGCGGTTACCGAGGTGCGCCGAGCGCGGAAGCGGCAGCATAACGCGCGCACCGGTGGCGCGGCCGGGCAGCTGCCCCTAGAGCGCGAGCGCGTTTGATCAGCCGGCGCACTACAGCGCCGCGCGTCGCAGAAGCTGCGCATTGATGGCGACGATGATGGTGCTTGCAGACATCAGCACGGCGCCCATTGCGGGGGTAAGGAGAACACCGAGGGGCGCAAGCACGCCGGCGGCGAGCGGGATCGCGAAGATGTTGTAACCCGCTGCCCACCAGAGGTTCTGCACCATCTTGCGGTAGGTGGCGCGCGAGAGGGCGATGATGCGCGGCACGTCGCGAGGATCGCTGCGCACGAGGACGATGTCGCCCGCTTCGACGGCGACATCGGTGCCCGCGCCGATGGCGACACCGACGTCTGCAGTCACGAGCGCCGGCGCGTCGTTCACGCCGTCGCCGACCATAGCGACTTTCTTGCCCTGCTTTTGCAGCCGTTCGATGTTCGCGGCCTTGTCCGCAGGCAGCACTTCGGCCAGCACCTTATCTATGCCGAGCTCGCCAGCCACGGCGTCGCCGACGGCGCGCGCATCCCCGGTCATCATCACCACTTCGATGCCGGCCTCGTGGAGGCGGCGCACTGCCTCCGCCGATTCGGCGCGTACGGCATCGGCCACCGCGAAGGCGGCGAGCGGCCGGTCGCCTTCGACGAGATACACCACGCCCTGTCCGCGCTGCGCGCGTTCGCTGGCAAAGCGCACGAGCTCGGGCCGCGCCGCGAGCGACTGCAGGAGATTCGGGCCGCCGACAGCGAGGCTGCGTCCCGCTACAGTGGCGCGCGCGCCGCGCCCGGGAATCGTGTCGAAGTGTTGCGCATGTGCCAGCGGGAGATTCCGCTCGGCGGCGCTCTTCACGATGGCGCGCGCGACCGGATGCTCTGCATCGCGCTCCACCGCGGCGGCAAGGCGCAGCGCCTCGTCCTCAGCGAGATTTCCGACAACCTGCATTCCGACCACCCGATGCTCACCCAAGGTCAACGTACCCGTCTTGTCGAACACCACCGTGGTAAGGTTGCGCGCTTCCTCGAGCCCACGCCGATCACGCACGAGAAGCCCGGACTGCGCGCCGAGCGTCGTGGAAATTGCCAGCACGAGCGGCACCGCGAGCCCGAGCGCGTGCGGACACGCGATGACGAGCACCGTAACGAGCCGCTCGATCGCGGTGGCGCCCGTTGCACCGGCCACGAGCCAGGCGGCAAGCGTGACGGCGCCCGCGCCGAGCGCGATCCAGGTGAGCCAGCGCGCGGCGCGGTCGGCGAGAGCCTGCGCACGCGAGCGGGAGCTCTGCGCCTTCTCGACAAGCCGCATGATGCCAGCGAGCGCTGTTTGCTCTCCGGTTCGGGTGACTTCGAGGCGCAGCGACCCGGCGCCGTTCACCGTGCCGGCGATCACCTTGTCGCCCGGGCGCTTCTTCACCGGTGCCGACTCTCCGGTGATCATCGCCTCGTCGACGCCGCTCTCGCCGCCTTTCACGACGCCATCGGCCGGAACCCGCGCGCCGGGGCGCAGGAGGATTAGGTCGCCATTGCGCAGCGCTGAGACCGGCACCTCCTCGACATGCTCGCCATGCAGGCGCGAGGACTTGTCCGGCAGCAGCTTCGCGAGCTCCCCGAGCGCGCCTTGTGCTTGGCTGATGGAGCGCATCTCCAGCCAGTGGCCAAGGAGCATGATGGTCACGAGCGTCGCCAACTCCTCCCAGAGCGGCACGCCCGGAAAGCCGAGCGTGACCGCGGCGCTAAAGACGAACGCGACACTGATCGCGAGCGCGATCAGAGTCATCATCCCGGGCAGGCGGTCCTTCAGCTCGCTCCCCGCGCCTTGGATGAACGGCCAGCCGCCGTAGATGAAAACGGCGCTGCCCAGCACCGGAGCGATCCATCCCGCACCGGGGAGCTGCGGCGGCGTGTACCCGAAGAGCCGCGGCAGCATGTGGCCCCAAATCAAAATCGGGACGGTTAGCGCCGCCGACAGCCAGAACTTATCGCGGAACATCGCCACGCTGTGGCCGGCGTGACGATCGTGCGCATGCGGCTCGTGCGCCGGGGAAACGGCGTGATGCGAGTGCTCGTGCTGGTGCTCAGCGTGGTCCATCTCGCAAACTCCCTGGTAATCGATGGAACGGTTTGCGGGCGTGCGCATCAAACGTTCCACAGCGATTCTGCGCTTCCTCGACCACGTCGAGCGTGCCTTGTGGCCGCGTCGATCCTCACCGTAACTTTCAACCCCTCGATCGATATCTCGGCGGTCACGGAGATCGTGACCTCCGAGCACAAGCTTCGTTGCACCGACACGCGGCGCGATGCCGGGGGCGGTGCGGTCAACGTCGGCCGGATGCTAAACCGCTTCGGCGCGGATTGCCGAGCGCTCATTCCGGCCGGCGGCGTACTCGGGCTGCTGCTCCGTTCGCTGCTCGAGGCCGAAGGACTTGCCACGCTTACGTGCGACATCTCCTCGGAAACGCGCGAAAGCTTTACCGTGCTCGAATGTTCAAGCGGCCGCGAATTCCGCTTCGTCCTGTCGGGTCCACAATTTGCGGCCGCTGAGTGGCAAGGCTGTCTCGAGCGCGTGATTTTTACGCCGGCGGCACCGCCGCGCTTTTCGCGCCCGGCACAAGCCTCGCGCATAAGGACGATACGGAGCGCCTGGCGCGCGAGGTGCACATCCGCAGGATTGGAGAACTTGAGCCACAGAAAGGAAAGTCATGATTAGTGCAAAGCGCGTACGCGTTGCCGTGAACGGCTACGGCGTCATTGGCAAGCGGGTCGCCGACGCGGTGGCGAAGCAGCAGGACATGGAAGTGATCGGCGTCGTGGACGTAATCGCCGATTGGCGGCCGCGAATGGCGACGCAGCGAGGCATGAAGCTCTTCGCCGCCGGACCCGAGCAGGCGCAAGCGATGCAGAAGAACGGCCTGAAGGTGGCCGGCACGCTGGAAGACGTCCTCGGTCATGTCGACGTCGTCGTCGACTGCACGCCGAAGAAGGTCGCGGCGAAGAACGTCGAGACCTATCGCCGCCGCGGCATCAAGTTCATCGTCGAAGGCGGCGAGAAGCACGAGGTCGCCGGCCACTCGTTCGTCGCCGAATGCAACTACGCCGGCGCGCTCGGCCGCGACGCGACGCGCGTGGTCTCGTGCAACACTACCGGCACGGTGCGCACGCTCACCGCGCTCAAGCGCGCCGGTCTGCTGCGCAAGGCGCGCGGCACGCTGCTCAGGCGCGCGACCGATCCGTGGGAAAGCGACCAGGGCGGCATCATGAATACGCTCGTGCCCGAGGAAGAGATCCCGAGCCACCAGGGGCCCGATGCGCAGACGGTCGATCCGGATCTCGACGTCGTGACGATGGCGGTCAAGGTACCGGAGACGCTCGCGCACCTGCATTACTGGTCGGTCGAGCTCACGCGGCCGGCATCCAAAGAGGAAGTGCTCGCGGCCTTCCGCGGCTCGACGCGCATCGCGCTCATCCGCTACGCCGACGGCCTCGGCGCGCTCAACGCCGTCAAGGAGCTCACTTCGGATGCCGGGCGGCCGCGCGGCGATCTTTACGAAGTGGCGCTGTGGGAGGACATGCTGAAGGTGCTCGGCAACGAGGTGTTCTACGCCTACATGGTCGACAACCAGGCGATCGTGATTCCCGAGACGGTCGATGCAATACGCGCGCTGACGAAGGCGGAGACCGACGCCCGGACGTCCATCGCAAGGACCGACGCGGCGCTCGGGATCGGGACGATCGCCGCGTGAGCGGCGCCTTCGAGGCCGCCATCTTCGACATGGACGGCGTGGTGACGCGCACCGCGCGGCTGCACGCCGCGGCATGGAAGGAGCTTTTCGATGCATTCTTGCACGCGAGGGAAGGGCCTGGTTTTCAGCCCTTCGATGAGCGCGCCGACTACCGTGCCTACGTGGATGGCAAGCCGCGCCGCGAGGGCATCCGTAGCTTTCTGCGGGCGCGGCGCATTCCGGTTTCGCCAGCGGAAGAGGCGGCGCTCGCGGAGCGCAAGCAATCGCTTTTCGAGCGCAGGCTGCATGCGGGCGGCCTCGAGACTTTTCCGTCCAGCATCAGCCTCATCGAAGCGTTCCGAGCGCGCGGCATCCGCACCGGCGTCGTTACTTCCAGCCGCCATGGGCGCGAGATTCTCGATCGGGTGGGCATAGCGGGGCTTTTCGATGTGCGCTTGGACGGCATCGACCTCGCAGAGCTCGAGCTCGAGGGCAAGCCCGATCCGGAAATGTTCCTGCGCTGCGCGCAAGCGCTGGGTGCGGCGCCGGCGCGAAGCGTGGTGTTCGAGGATGCGGTCGCGGGCGTGCAGGCCGGCCGCCGCGGCGGCTTCGGTCTGGTGATCGGCATCGATCGCGGCGGCAATGCCGCGGCGCTCGAGAAGGCCGGCGCAGATCTCGTAGTGCAGGACGCTTCGCAGCTCGACTTCGAGCGGCTCGATTCGATGTTGCGGGCGAGAGACGAGAGGAATGCCTGGCAGGTCGAAGGCGAGGGCTTCGACACGGCGCGCGAGCACACCATGGAGAGCCTCTTCACCGTCGGCAACGGCTACCTCGGCGTGCGCGGCGCGCTCGACATTCCGCTGCCCGGCTCGCAGAGCGATCTCTTTATCGCCGGCATCTACGACGCGAAGCGCGGCCACCTGCCGTACTCGGAGCTCGAGTTCCTCGCGCCCGAGCGCGACGATCCCTACGCCGAGCTGGTTCCGCTGCCGTCGCCTTTCCGCCTGAGTGCGGCGGTAGAGGGCGAGACGCTCGATTACGCCGCGCCGCATCGGCGCGAGCTGCGCCGTCGCCTCGACCTGGCATGCGGTGTGCTCTGCGCCGAGGCGCTCTTCGAGACGCAGGGCGGCAGGCGCACGCGCCTGCGAACGCGGCGCTGCGCCGCGGCGCACGATCCGCATCTCCTGTTGCACGAGGCGCTGCTCGCACCGGAAAACCACTGGGCGCGACTCGAGCTCGAGGCGACGCTCGCCGATCCGCACCTGGCGGCGCGCCACCCGCATCTCGAGACGCTCGAGCATTTGCTGGCGGGCGAGCTCGAGCTCGTGCGCTACGTGACCCGCGCTTCGCGGTTCGAGGTCTGCATCGCCGCGCGCACCCTGCGCGAGCCGGCGGCGCTGCGCCGGTTCGTGTCGCTGTTTACCAGCCGCGATGGCGCTGACCCGCGCGGATCGGCGCTTGCGCATGTAGCCTCATTCGAATGGAGGGACTTCGATGCGCTCTTCGAGCGGCATGGCGCACGATGGCGCGAGTTCTGGCGCGCGGCCGACATCCGCGTCGCTCCGCGGCCAGCGGTGGAGCAGGCGCTGCGCTTTGCGAGCTACCACTTGCGGATCGCCGCCGGCAAGGACCCGCGCGTGTCGGTGCCGGCGCGCGCCCTTACCGGTCGCGCCTATGAGGGGCACATCTTCTGGGACACCGAGATCTTCATGCTGCCGTTCTACCTGCACACGGCACCGGCGCTCGCGCGCAACCTACTGCTTTATCGCCACCGCACGCTGGCCGGCGCCAAGCGTCGCGCGCGCGAGCTCGGCTATCGCGGCGCCTGCTTCGCGTGGGAATCGACCGTCACCGGCGAGGACGTGACGCCGGCCGAGATCGTTCTCAAGAGCAACGGAAAAAAGGTGCCGATCTTCACCGGCACTCAGCAAGTGCATGTCACCGCGGACGTTGCGTACGCGGTCTGGCGCTACTGGGAAGCGACGCACGACGAGGCGTTCATCGCCGGCCCGGGGGCCGAGCTCCTTTTCGAGACGGCGCGCTTCTGGGCGAGCCGCACGGTGCGCGGTGAGCGCCTCCACCATATCCGCGGCGTCGTCGGCCCGGACGAATATCACCACGGGGTCGACGACAACGCCTATACGAACTGGATGGCGCGCTTCAACCTCGAGCAGGCGGCGTGGGCGGCGGAGCATTACGGAAGAAGCAAGGGCGAAGGCGAGGAATGGCGCGGCCTCGCGCGCTCGCTCTACTGCCCGCAGCCGAACGCCGACGGCGTAATCGAACAGTTCGCCGGCTTCTTTGCCCTGGGCGACTATCCGCTCGGCAAGGAAGAGCTCTTGAAGGCCCCGGTGAGCCGGCTCTTCGATTGGGACAGGATCAACCGCCTCAAGTTGATCAAGCAGGCAGACGTGCTGATGCTGCCGCTTGTATTCCCGGAAGCATTTAGTGACGACATCGTCGCCGCGAACTACCGATACTACGAGCCGCTCACGGATCACGGCAGCAGCCTCTCGCCCGCAGTCCATGCGGCGATTGCGGCGCGCATCGGGCTGCGCGAAGACGCCGAGCGCTACTGGAAACAGGCGTTATGGCTCGACCTTTCGAACGTCATGGACAACAGCGCCCTTGGCGTGCATCCGGCGGCCATGGGCGCGACTTGGCAGGCGCTCGTGTTCGGCTTCCTCGGGGTGCGCTACACCGACGCCGGTCCGCGAGCGGACGCCTTGCATCGACTGCCTGCGAGCTGGGAACGCGTCGAGGTCGAGCTCGCCTGGCGCGGAGCGCCGTATCCAATCACGGTGGCACGCACATGAGCGGCTTCGATTCCATCCTCGTGCCACACGACGGGTCCGCCGAAGCGGCAAAGGCCCTCGGCTGCGGCACATGGCTTGCCGGCGAGCTCGACGCGACGCTGCATATCCTCGCGCCAGCCGAGCTCGCAATCGCCACCGAGCATGGTTCGAGAGTCGTGCTGCATCACGCTGCGCGCGAGCCGCAGGTCGCGGTCCTCGACGAAATCGCGTCTCAGCGCGTGAAGCTCGTGGTGATGACGGCGCGCGGGGAATCGGCCTCCGGGGGTATCGAGCGGGCCAGACGGCTCGGGCGCATCGCGCAGGCAGTGATCGAGCGCAGCGCGGTGCCGGTGGTGCTGCTTCCACTGCGCTACAAGGAAGCCTTGCCGTGGCGTTCGATACTGGCCGCCGCCAGCGGAGAGCGCGCTGCGGATCGGGCCCTCGAGGCCGCTGTCGCGCTCGCCAACGCCTTGCGGCTCTCGGTCAGCGTCGTGCATTGCGCGGAACACGGCACTGCCGCCGCGCTCGGCAGCTACGCCGACGCACCGCATCATGAGCTTCCGGGCCGCCTGATCGAGATGGTGGACCGCGGGCTTGGCGAGCAGCGCTCTATCCAGGAAGTGCTGGTCTGCCGCGGCGATCCGGCGGCCGAGCTGCTGAGAATGATGGAAGAGCGCCCGGCGAGCGTGCTCGCCCTGGGCTGGCATGGCACGCTCGCCCGGAGCCGGGCGCCCGTGCTTAAGCGTTTGCTCGAAGAGGCGTGCTGCCCGCTGCTCCTCGTGCGGTGCTCCGAGCATATAGGAGTGCGGCTCAGGATCGGAGGAGACGTCGATGCTCACGGATGAATGAACCGGCGCCTTACCGCCGGAGCGCGCAAGAAGTAGTCGCCGCACTCGGGAGCGACGCGCGCCAGGGACTCTCGCAGGAGGAGGCGCGGCGGCGCCTCGAGCGCCACGGCGCGAACGAGCTCGCCGCGGAGCAGCCGCCGCCCGCGTGGCGGAAGTTCCTCGCGCAGTTCGCCGATCCGCTCGTCGTCCTGCTTCTTGTTGCCACGGGGATTTCCGCGCTGCTTTGGCTCCTGGAACGGGAAGCGCGGCTGCCGTACGAGGCGATCGCGATCCTTGCTGTGGTCATTCTTAACGCGGTTCTCGGCTACGTGCAGGAGTCGCGCGCCGAGGCCGCGGTCGCGGCGCTGCGGCGCATATCGGCGGCGCATGCGAACGTTGTCCGCAGCGGCGCGCGTCAGAGCATCGCCGCTGCCGAGCTCGTTCCCGGCGACATTCTGCTCATCGAGGAGGGTGACACCATCGCTGCGGACGCCCGCCTCATCCAGACCACGGTGCTGCAGAGCGCTGAGGCGGCCCTCACGGGGGAAAGCCTGCCGGTATCGAAGGACACAGCCGCGATCGCGGGCGAGGTAGCGCTTGGCGATCGGCGCAACATGATCTATAGCGGCACGGCGGCGACCTACGGCCGCGGCACGGCGGTGGTGACCGCGACCGGCATGCAGACCGAGATGGGCCGCATCGCCGGCCTGCTCGAACGCACCGAGGACGAGGCCACCCCATTGCAGCGGCAGCTCGCGCGCGTCGGCCGCTTGCTCGGCATCGTCGTCATGGTGATCGCCGCCGTGATAACCGCGACCATCATTCTCGTCGAGGAGATCCACGGGCTCGAGGCGCTCCTCGAGGTGCTGATTCTCGGCGTAGCCCTCGCGGTGGCCGCCGTACCTGAAGGCCTGCCCGCCGTCGTGACCGCGGTCCTCGCGCTCGGTGTGCAGCGCATGGCCAAGCGAAACGCCATCGTGCGCCACCTCGCGGCAGTCGAGACGCTTGGCTCGGCCACCGTGATTGCCTCCGACAAGACCGGCACCCTTACGCGGAACGAAATGACCGTGCGAGCCGTGGTGACGGCAAGCGGTCGTGTCGAGTTCCCGGGGACGGGTTATTCGCCCGAGCCCCGGGTTGAAGTCGGCTCCGAAACGATGAGGGCGGAACTGGAGCGCGCGCTTGCCGTGGGAGATCGCGCGAACAACGCGGTGCTGCAGGAGCGCGACGGCCGCTGGAGCGTGCTCGGCGATCCGACCGAGGGCGCGCTGCTCGTCGCGGCGCGCAAGGCCGGCCTCACCGACGAGGCGCTCGACGCGCGCTTCGAACGTATCGCCGAGCTGCCGTTCTCGTCCTCGCGCAAGATGATGACGACCGTGCATGCCGACGCGCAGCGCGAAGGGCGCCTGCGCGTGTTCACCAAGGGCGCGCCCGACGTGCTGATTGCGCGATGCTCGCATCAACTCGTCGGCGCCGAGGCGCAGCCGCTCGACGCGGCGCGCCGCGCCGAGATTCTGAAACACAGCGAATCGCTCGCGGCGCAGGCGCTGCGCACGCTCGGCGTCGCGTTCCGGCTTCTCCCGAGCTATGCGCGCGAGGACCGCGAGCTGGACGACCGTATCGAGCACGACCTCGTCTTCGCCGGCTTGATCGGCATGATGGATCCGCCGCGCGCGCAGGCGAAGGATTCGGTCGCGCGCGCCAGGATGGCCGGTGTTCGGCCGATCCTCATCACCGGGGACCATCCGACGACGGCGGGCGTGATCGCCGCGGAGCTCGGCATCGCCTCCGGCGGCCACGCGCTCAGCGGTGCCGCTCTCGAGAAGATGACGGACGACGAGCTGGCCCGCGCCGTGCGCGAAGTCTCCGTATATGCACGCGTAAATCCGGAGCACAAGCTGCGCATCGTGAAGGCGCTGCAGGCAGGCGGCGATATCGTCGCCATGACCGGCGACGGGGTAAACGATGCTCCGGCGCTGAAGACGGCCGACATCGGCGTGGCGATGGGCGTAACAGGGACTGACGTGGCCAAGGAAGCCGCCGACATCGTGCTGGCCGACGACAACTTCGCCACCATCGTCGCCGCGGTGGAAGAGGGGCGCGCCGTCTTCTCGAACATCCGCAAATTCCTGCGCTATCTCCTGTCATCGAACATCGGCGAGGTGATGACGATGTTCTTCGGCGTGCTCCTCGCGGAGGTCATTGGCCTCAAGGCCACCGGTTCCGGCGTGGCGCTACCGCTCGTGGCGACACAAATCCTCTGGATAAACCTCGTGACCGACGGTGCGCCGGCGCTCGCGCTCGGCGTCGATCCGGCGCAACCGCAGGCGATGGCGCGGCCGCCGCGTCCGCGGGGCGAGGGCGTGATCACCGCACGCATGTGGGCCGGAATCCTCTACGTCGGCGCCATCATGGCAGCGGGCACGCTTTTCGTGCTCGATGCGAGCCTGCCGGGGGGATTCGTCGAAGGTTCGGGCGACATGCGCTACGCGCAGACGATGGCGTTCAACACGCTGGTGCTGTTCTCGCTTTTCACGGTGTTCAACGCGCGCTCTGACGAGCGCAGCGCTTTTGCCGAGCTTTTTTCCAACCGCTGGCTCTGGGGCGCGGTAGTGCTCTCGCTCGCCCTGCAGATGGCGGTGATCTACGCGCCATTCCTGCAGCAGGCTTTTTCGACCACGGCGCTGAGCGGGCGCGACTGGCTGTTCTGCGCCGGGGTAGCGAGTTCGGTGCTCTGGCTGCGCGAACTGAGCAAGTTGTACGCGCGCTGGAGGCGCGAAGGAGCGGCTTGATGCCCGAGTTGCGCTTCCTCGGCGCGACGGCCACGGTCACCGGGTCGAAGTAGCTGCCGGCGACCTAAAAGAACCCGCTAGATGCCCAGAGAGCGCAAAACCTGTAAGAGTGCTGCGACTTGAAACGGTTTCTTTAGCGTCGCCTCGACGCCGATCAGCGCAGCGGCGGGCAGGTACTCGTGCTTGGCGCGCTTGCCTTCGCCCGACATCGCAATGATCTTCGTGCCGGGAAATCCCTTGCGGAATCCGTCGATCGCTTCAAAGCCGTCGGATTCCGGCATGAAGAGATCCGTGATGAGGACGTCGGAAGGGGCTTTGCGCTGCAGCTTCAGGGCTTCGCCCCCATTCGCGGCCAGACGCACCTCATAGCCATTCGCTTCGAGCGCCAGCTTAAGCGCGCTTCGCAAGCTGGCGTCGTCGTCAGCTATAAGAACGCTGGGCACGTTTCGCACTTCTCGTTTCGATCCGGTGGTCCAAAGAGTAACGTAATTGATACCGCATCGGAATATACATGCCGGCAAGGCTGTATTTTTTGGGTCGTCGTGCTAGGACGCTCCTCGCCGTCTTCGCGCTGCTGCTTGCAGGCGTAGAGGTATACATAGACTGGGCAACCTGGATCGAGCTCAACGTGGCGATCCTCTACAGCCTGCCTCTGGTCGTTGCCGCCGCTGCACGCAACCGGCGCCTGATCTGGCTGCTCACGTTGCTGCTGCTCGCGGCGACCTTCGCCGTGTACGCGCTCCAGATAGCACCCGGTGCCTTCACCGTGCGGGAGCCGTTCTTCGTGGACCGCGTTCTAGCCTGCGTTACCCTGGTACTGATAGCGTCGCTGCTGCATGTGCTCACCCTAGCCGCGGACGCCCTCGACATGCGGGGCACGGAAGCGGAACAGGCAAGCACGCGCAAGAGCCGGCTGCTGGCATCCGTATCGCACGATATGCGCACGCCATTGACGACGATCAAC
>Ga0070741_10006093_pt1 | contig 26162 bp, 25 predicted proteins | sample Coa_R1_4_FD_66440 | JGI IMG/M metagenome (GOLD analysis project Ga0070741, IMG submission 66440) | Surface soil microbial communities from Centralia Pennsylvania, which are recovering from an underground coalmine fire - Coalmine... | ecosystem: Environmental > Terrestrial > Soil > Unclassified ... | reverse complement strand
GGTACAGTGCTGCGCAGACTGGTGTGTGCTGGAACCCTGCCGACAATGCGCAGTCAACCTCGAGGCGCTCGACGGACCCGGGAGAGCCAGGCCCGCGATGCCCCGTGCATCACGACATCATGGACGACACGCGATGAAAGTCTTCAAGTACCTGCTTTACGCGCTGGGCGGCCTTATCCTGCTGCTGGTGGCGATCGTGGCCATCGTCGCCGCGACCTTCGATCCGAACGACTACAAGCCGCAGATCGTGCGCTACGTGAAGACACATTACGATCGCAATCTCGCGATCGGCGATGTGGGCTTGCAGTGGTTTCCGAAGATCGGCGTACGACTGACTAAGGTGTCGCTATCGGAACGCAGCGGCACCGGGGAATTCGCCGGGGTGGACGAGGCGCAGGTGTCGCTCGCCTTGCTGCCCCTGCTCTCGCGCAATGTCGTCGTCGACAGCGTCCACGCAGATGGCTTGCGCGCCCACTTGGTCAAGCACGCGGACGGCACCACCAACTATGACGATTTGCTCAAGCCGTCTGCCCCACCGTCCGAAGCGCCCGCGCCCACCGAGCCGCGCAAACCGATTCGCCTCGACATCGACGGCATTCGCGTCACTCGCTCTCAGCTGACCTGGAAAGACGAAGCGGCGCGACAGGACCTTGCACTGTCCTTGGCGAACTTCGAGACGCAACGCTTGGTCGAGAACCAACCCAGCCGGGTCAATGTGGACGTGCGCGTGCAGGGTCAACAGCCGAAAATCGACGCGCATCTGGTGTTGACCGGCACCCTCGTCTTCGACTTGACGCAGCAACAGGTCAACTTCACCGGGCTGGACGCTAGCGTCCAAGGTAACGCAGCCGAGTTGACCCACCTCGCGCTGACGATGAAGGGTGATTTGGCGGCGAACGGCGCGCAGAAGCGCGTCAGCTTGTCGCGTCTGAGCGTGGACGGAAAGGCTACGCGGGGCAACGACCGGTTCGATGTCAAGCTCAACGCGCCGCTGCTGGAATCGTCGCCGCAGATGCTCCGCGCCGAGAACCTCGCGCTCAATCTCACCGGCCAAATCGCCGGCGTGCGAGTCGATGCCAGCAGCTTGAAGGCCCCGCAGCTGGACGCGAACTTCGAGCAGGGGCAGTTGCGGGTGCAAGGTTTCACGCTCACGGCGAAAGGTCAACGTGGGGCGGATGACGTCGACATCAACCTCAGTGTCCCGAGAATCGACGTCAGCGGCGAGCGCGCGAGCGGGAACTCGGCGATGCTGCACGCAAAGCTGGCGGGCGCGGCGCAAGCAGCCGATGTCACGCTGCGCCTGACGGGCGTGGACGGCTCGGCGCGCGCGGTACGGGTGGCCGCCGTGACGCTCGATCTCGATGCGCGTCAGCAGGACACGACGATCAAAGGCCGCCTCGCCACGCCGTTGAACGGCAATCTGCAAGCGAAAGTGTTCGAGTTGCCCAAACTCGATGGTGCCTTCACCGTGAGCGATCCGGCCTTCCCGCGCAAGAGCTTTCAAGTGCCGGTGAGTGGAAGCGCCCGCGCCGATCTGGGCAAGCAGAACGCGGCGATCGATTTGAAGACGCGATTTGATGAAAGCAATATCACAGCGGCCGCGCGCGTCATCGGCTTTGGTCCAACCGCCTACACCTTCGACGTCGCCGTCGACAAGCTCAACATCGATCAATATCGCAAGGCTGGCGCACCTGCGACGAAGCCGAGCAAGCCGGCGGAGGGTGAGACCAAAGCCGAGGCGCCGATCGATCTGAGCGCCTTGAAGACATTGAATGTCGACGGCAAGCTCAAAGTGGGGCAGCTGCAGGCGAACAACATCAAGGTCGGCAATTTGCGCGTCGACCTGCATGCCAAGAACGGACACCTTCAAGTCGATCCGTTGATCGCTTCGCTGTACGAGGGCAATACGCGCGGGTCGATCAGCGTCGATGCCAACACGAACCGCTTCGCGCTCAAGCAGAGCATGAGCGGGGTCGAGATCGGTCCGCTGTTGCGCGACGCCGTGCAAAAGGACGTGTTAGAAGGCAAGGGCAGCGTCATGCTCGATCTACGCAGCCAGGGCAATACGGTGACGGGCTTGAAGCGGGCGCTCGACGGTCAAGCCGGCATTGCTTTGCGCGATGGCGCGATCAAAGGGGTGGACTTGGCCAGTGCGGTGCGCCGGGTGAAAGCCACGCTGAGCGGCAGCGATGCGGAGGGTACGGCATCGTCGCAAGAGCGCACGGATTTCTCCGAGCTGACCGCGACCTTCACCATCCGCAATGGTGTCGCGCATAACGACGATCTGAATTTGAAGTCGCCGCTGCTGCGCATCGGCGGCCAGGGCGACATCGATCTGGTGGCTGGTCGCATCGATTACACGGTGAAGACGGCGGTGGTGGGGACGCTGGCGGGGCAGGGCGGCAAGGAGTTTGGCGAGCTGCGCGGCATCACGGTTCCGGTTCGTGTCAGCGGTCCCTTCGATCAGCTGCATTACAAGGTCGAGTTCAGCCGGATGGTGCGCGAGGCGACGAAGGAACAACTGCAGGCGGCAAAGGAGGCGGGCAAGGCGGCGTTGAAGGACGCCGCCCGCACCAAGCTGCAAGAGCTGCTCGGCGGCAAAGCGGCCCCGCCCCCAAGCAGTGGCGGCACGGGAAGCGCGAACCAGAGCGAGGCTGCACCGCGCAAGGAGAAGCCCGAGGAGCAGCTCAAGCAACGGCTCAAGGATCTGCTGCGATGAACGGCGGCCGGGTAACGCCAAGCGAAGACTTCGCGGCGAAGGTGATCGCCTGGCAGCGAATGCATGGGCGCCAAAACTTGCCCTGGCAGAACACGCGCAATCCGTATCGCATCTGGCTGTCCGAGATCATGTTGCAGCAGACGCAGGTCGGCGCCGTGATTCCGTACTACGAGCGCTTCCTGGCTCGCTTTCCCGATCTCGTCACGCTCGCCCACGCCGCCGAGGACGACGTGCTGCGACTGTGGGCGGGCCTCGGGTATTACGCGCGTGCGCGCAACCTGCATCGCGCCGCGCGCGCGATCGTGCAAGCGGGCGGCGCATTTCCGCAGTGCTACGACGCGGTGGCGGATCTGCCTGGCGTGGGTTGCTCGACTGCCGCGGCGATCTGCGCGTTTGCCTTCGGTGCACGGCGTGCCATCCTCGATGGCAACGTCAAGCGCGTCCTCGCGCGCTCCTTCGGGGTGGAAGGTTATCCGGGGGAACGCCGCGTCGAACAGATGCTGTGGGCGTTGGCCGAGTCGCTGCTGCCGGGCGCCGACATCGAAGCGTACACGCAGGGGCTGATGGATCTGGGCGCGAGCATCTGTGTGCGGCGCGCGCCACGCTGCGGTATCTGTCCATTGCGCGGCGCCTGTGTCGCTTATCGTGACCAGCGCACCGACGCTTTGCCCACGCCGCGCCCAAGCAAGCTGTTGCCGCAACGCGAGACGACGCTGGTCGCGTTGTGCAAGGACGGCGCCGTGTTGCTGGAAAAACGCCCTGCGCCCGGCATTTGGGGCGGGCTGTGGTGCCTGCCCGAGATCGATGCGAGCCGACTTCGGGAAACGTGCTTGGCGCGCTTCGGCGCACAGGTGGCACAGGCGCAACCATTGGCGACGATCGAGCACGGCTTCACGCATTTTCGCTTGCGCATTCATCCGCTACTCGTCTTCGTGTCGATTCCAGCCAGCGTCGACGAGCCGGGCCGGCTCTGGTTGAGGCCCGAGGATGCAGTTACGGCAGCGGTCCCGGTACCAGTGCGCAAGATTCTCGCTGGGCTCGCCCGGGACCTCACCACTTAGGCAGGCCCCGCAGTAGCAGCGCGGGGAAAGTAGCGCGCTCGCCGCCGGTCTCATCGAGGTCCGCGCGCGTGTGCACGCGCAGACCGGCACGCACGGCAGTTCTTCGACGCCTGCTAAATCGGCACCGATTGACTGTTCAGATAGGCGCGCAGCCGGTGCAAGCGGGCCGCCGTGTCGATTGTTTCCAGCATGTCCTGCTTGAAGGCGTCGTCGAGCGGAAGCACTTCGCACAACCGCCAACTCACCCATTGTGGATCATCCAAGCGTAACGGCTCCGGAAAATTCTCTGCGCCGAGCTTGTCGATGATTCGCGCCAGCAGCTCCGACATGATCGTCTGATCGGCGGACTCGCCTTGTGGCGGCACCGCTTCGCACAACTCGACGCGCGCGCGTTGCAATCCGTTCTGCTCGACCCACTGTTCGACGATGCGAAAGACATGCTCGCCGCGCGCGAGCAAATGAAAGATACCGAGGTGCGGCATCTCCCAGTGTTCGATTCGCGCCGTGCAGCCGACTTCGTGTGGCGTAGCCGGTGCGCCCACTTCGTTGCCGGCACGGATCAGGCATACGCCGAATGCAGCGTTGTCGCGAATGCACGCTTTCGTCATGTCGAGGTAGCGCTGTTCGAAGATCTTTAGCGGCAATTGCCCGCCGGGGTACAACACGCTACGCAATGGGAAGAGAGGCAGTTCGATCATGGGAAACGAGGCTCTTCTTCTTTGCGCAAGCGTCATTCGCTCACAGCGCCCCAGCGCCGCATCAAGTCATGGGGTACGTGCAGTTGATCGAGCACGCGTGCGACGACGAAGTCGACGAGATGTTGGACTTGCTGCGGATGATGATAGAAACCAGGGTTGGCGGGAAGGATAACGGCACCCGCGCGCGCAAGTCGCAGCATATTCTCCAGATGGATCGCGGAGAACGGCGTTTCGCGCGGAACGAGGACGAGCTTGCGTCCTTCCTTCAGCACGACATCGGCCGCGCGTTCGATCAAGTTGTCGGCCAGGCCTTGGGCAATGGCGGCCAGCGTCCCCATGCTGCAGGGACAGACGACCATGGCGTCGGGCACGCTCGAGCCAGAGGCCATCGGTGCAAACCAGTCTTCGCGTCCGAACGCGCGCAGCTGTCCGGGGCGGGCGGCGAACCGCTCGGTGAAGAGAGTCTCCGCATCGGCGGCGCGACCCGGGAGCGTGAGATTCAACTCCTGCCGGGCGACGATTTGCGCGGCTTGGGAGTAAAGCAAAAAGACTTGCACGTCGGCGGCGAGGAGACACTCGAGCAGCCGAATGCCGTACGGGAGTCCGGAGGCGCCGGTGAAGGCCAAAGCGAGCGTGCGGGTCATGGCGTCATTGCGAACCCGATGCCGGCGGCGGCGTGGCGGGATTCGGCTCTGCCAACCGTTGGCGCAAGACGCGCAAGCGTTCCTCGAGCCGTTCGATCTCGGCCTTCAACGCCTCTGTGGAGGAAGGCATCACTTCGGCGTTTACGGCCTCACGGCTGCTGCGCGCTTGTTCCACGAACACGCACATCAGGGCCTCGAACTTGTCTCCCAGCGTCTCGGGCACGATCGGCTCGGGCGCGGCGTCGGGCGTGTAGACATTCTCCATGACGCTTCCATCTTGCCCGTACAACAGGTAGCCGAGCGTGCGATGCGTATGACGCGCGCAGTCGATACGTTCTCGATACATCGCCATGCGCGCCGCGCCGTTCTTGGTCGGCTGTGGGGTTTTGAAGACGACACGGCGCCAATAGGTGATCTCGTCGCCCTCCACGACCAGCTTGGCGCGATCGTAATAATGCTGGTGCACATCGGGTGTCGGCACCCGTACCCAGTCCGCGGCTATGGCAAAGCCGGGCAGCAAGGTCAGCAGAGCGAGGACGACGCGGGTCATGGCGACAATTCACGATGCCGCACGATGACCGGCAAGCTGCTCCGAAAGCGCTGAGCGAGGACTTCGCTGAAATAGACCGAGCGGTGGCGCCCGCCGGTGCAGCCGATCGCCACCGTGAGATAGCTGCGGTTATCGCGAATGAAGCAGGGGAGCCAGCCCTCGATGAAGATGGAGATGTCGGCGAGCATCTTTTGCGCATCGGCGTCGCTCTCCATGAACCGAATCACATCGTCGTCTCGGCCGGTGAGGGGGCGCAGGACCGGATCATAGTGCGGATTGGGCAAACAGCGTACGTCGAAGACGAGATCGGCATCGAGCGGTACGCCGTGTTTGAATCCGAACGATTGAAACAACAACGTCATGCCCATGCCGGGCAATCCGACAAAGTCTTTCACCCACGCCCGCAGCGTATTGGGCGTCAAGTCGCTCGTGTCGATACGATGGGCGCGGGCGGCAATGTCCTGCAGCAACCGCCGTTCGGCATCGATACATTCCGATAGCGTGAGCGTGTCGTCGGAGAGCGGATGGCGTCGGCGCGTTTCGGAGAAGCGCTTCACCAGCGTGTCGGTCTTGGCGTCGAGAAACAGCACACGCAAATCGACCTGACGGCGGCGCAGTTCGGTGATCAGGGCGGGCACCTGCTGGAGTGTCTCGGCTCCGCTGCGCACGTCGATACTGACCGCCACGCGCGGATAGCCGGACGTCGCGAGAAAGTCCACCAGATCGGGCAGCAGGTTCGCAGGCAGGTTATCCACGCAGTAATAGCCGACGTCCTCCAACACATTGAGCGCGACGCTCTTGCCCGACCCCGACATGCCGCTTACCAGAATCACCCGCATGCCGTTGGGCGGCGCTGCGGGGCGCGGGTCAGGACTGGCGGCCAAAGTACTGCTCCTGGCGCTGAATGAAATCCTGCGTGCTGTCGATCCCGCGCAACTGCAGGACGTAGTTGCGCACCGCCGCTTCGACCAGCACAGCGAGGTTGCGGCCCGCCGCCACCGGCAGCAGGACTTTACGCACCCGCACGCCCATGATCTCCTCGAAGCTCGCGGTGAGCGGCAGGCGCTCGAGGCCTGGGACGACGCCGCCGACCGGCCGTTCCAGCTGCACGATCAGCTTCAAGTTCTTGCGCACGCGCACCGCCGTCTCACCGAAGATCGTGCGGATGTTCAGCATCCCTAAGCCGCGTACTTCGAGAAAATCGCGCAACAGCTCGGGACAACGACCCTCGAGTGTCTCGGGCGCAATGTGATACAGCTCGACGACATCGTCCGCTACCAATCCGCTGCCGCGCGTGATCAGCTCCAGCGCCAGCTCGCTCTTGCCTACCCCGCTGTCACCTGTCAGCAAGACCCCCATGCCAAGGACGTCGAGCAGCACCCCGTGCCGCGTGACGAACTCAGCGAGTGCGCGGCCGAGATAAGTGCGGACCACCCAGATGATCTGGAGGCTGGGCAGCGGCGAGGCGATGACGGGTGCCCGCATGCGCTCGGCGAAGCGAAGCAAGGCTGCAGGCGCATGCTCCCCGTCGCTGACGATGACGCAGGCCAGGCCGCTACCCTGCAAGCGCTCGAGGGCGCGCTCCCGCTCGCTTTCCGCCATGGCTTCGAAATAGGCGGCCTCCGTGCGACTGAAGATCTGAATCCAGTTCGGGTGATAGAAGTTGAGATGGCCGATCAGCCCCTCGTTCGACTGCTGGATAAAGCGGGTGTCGAGTCCAGCATCGCCGTAATGCTCGCCGTGTAGCCAAGAGAGCTGCAGCGCTTCCTGATTCTCCCGGAATAGTTGTGCGACGGTGACGAGGGCCATTGCCGGCGGTTCGCTAGAAGGAGGCGTTGGTGTGCCACCCGGCGATCAAACGTTGCGCCGCCGTCGCGTCCGGTGCTGCGGCAAGCGCTTCGCGCATCGACCGATCGCTGAACATCTGCGCAAGCTCGCTGAGAATCTCCAGGTGCAGATCGGTCGACTTCTCGGGTACCAGCAGCACGAACACTAAGTGGACGGGAGTCTCGTCCGGGGAGTCAAAGGGTATCGGGGTGAGGACACGAACGAAACAGCCCACCGCTTCGCGCAAGCCTCTTACGCGACCGTGTGGGATGGCGATCCCGCGCCCCAATCCAGTTGACCCCATGCGCTCGCGGGCGAGTAGGCTGTCGAGGATAACGCCGCGTTTGATGCCCGTCTTCGGCTGCAGCAGGTCGGCGACCTGCTCGAACAGGGCGCGCTTGTCTTGTGCTGGAATATCCAGCAGCACGTGGGAGGTCGGGAGGAGGGGGGCGAGCAAGTTCACCGCTATCCTCGAACAACGGGTCGCATGAGGTCAGGCACGCCGCTTAGCTGGGCCCGCTGCTTGGACAGCGGCCCCGCGTCTGGGCCTACTTGACGCTTATCCGACCGAACGGTTGCGGCCGGCTCCGTTCTGACGCTGATCGACGATTTTTTCCTTATGCCGGATGATTTGCCGGTCGAGCTTATCCACCAGGCCGTCGATGGCCGCATACATGTCGGCGTGGATGCTTTCGCAGAAGATGTCGCTACCGGGAACGTGCACATTGGCTTCGATGCGCTGCTGAAGCTTGTCTACCGACATGATGACGTTAACGTCGATCACGTGATCGAAATGCCGCGTCAGACGCTCCAGTTTGGATGTGACATAACTACGGATTGCCGGCGTGATCTCCAGATGATGCCCCGTGAGTTGCAAGTTCATCGGCGCTCCTTTGCTTCTGGCTTTGGCGACACGCAACCCTATCCGATCTGCGCGGGCGCGGCAACCTGGGCGAGTCTTGCCGCGCAGCCATCCGAGTCGGTTCAGATGGACTTCCTCAAGTTGACCGGCAGGATTTGCAAAGATTCCCGATACTTAGCGATTGTGCGACGCGCGACGACGATGCCTTGCTTGCCGAGGATCTCGGAAATCTGACTATCGGACAGGGGCTTGCGCGTATCTTCCTCAGCGACCAGCTGCTTGATCAGGGCACGAATCGCGGTGGCGGAGCAGGCGCCGCCGGTTTCGGTGCCGACGTGGCTTCCGAAGAAGTACTTGAGCTCGAAGATCCCGCGCGGCGTAAGCATGAACTTCTGGGTGGTCACGCGCGAGACGGTGGACTCGTGCAGGCCCAAGGTGTCGGCGATCTCTCGCAGCACCAGCGGGCGCATCGCCACTTCACCATGGTCGAAGAAGTGGCGCTGGCGGTCGACGATCGCCTGTGACACCCGCAGGATGGTGTCGAAGCGCTGCTGAACGTTCTTGATGAGCCACTTGGCTTCTTGTAGTTGCCCGGCCAATTGCTGCAAGCTGGCGTCTCGGTTGCGATGCAGGATGTCGGCATACATCCGGTTAATGCGAAGCTTGGGCATCGCATCGGGATTGAGCGAAGTGCGCCACACCCCCTTGACCTTTCTCACCACCACATCGGGCACGATGTAGCGGGCTTCCTCACCCGAGAAGTTCGCGCCGGGACGCGGATTCAGATGGGTGATTAGATTCTGCGTACCGCGCAGGACGTCGTCGTTGCACTTGAGCAGACGCTTGAGCTTGGCGTAGTCTCGCGCCGCGAGCAAGTCGAGGTGCTCGACCACTGTGGTCAAGGCCTCGGCGCGATACGGCGTATCCGGCGCAAGCGCCTTGATCTGCAGCGCTAGACATTCGGCCAGGTTGCGCGCACCGACGCCCGCAGGCTCCAGCTGCTGCAAGTGACAGAGGCCAATCTGCAAGTCCTCGCGGTCGATGCCAGCCTCTTCCGGCAGCATTTGCGCGATCTCATCGAGGTCTTGCGTCAGATACCCATCGTCGTCGAGCGTGTCGACCAGCATGGCGACGATCTTCTTGTCGCGGTCGGAGACGTTGAGGACGTTGACCTGCCACAGCAGGTGATTGCGCAAACTCTCCGAGCTCGCCGCGATCTGCGGATAATCGGACTCTTCGCCGTCGTCGTGTCCGCCGTAAGTGCCGCTATCATCGCGCCAATCGATGTCGAGCTCGCGCTCGCCATTGCCCTGTGCAGCCTCTTCACTGCTGCTACTGGTGCTCGTCGTAGTCGTTGGCGGTTCGATGCTAGTAGGCGCGAGCGTGACGACGGGCGCCTGCTCCTCCTCGTGTGCTTCTTCCCGCTCGAGCAGAGGATTCTCCTGCAGAAACCGCTCGATCTCCGAGTTGAGCTCGAGTGTCGACAATTGCAGCAATCGGATGGATTGCTGCAGCTGCGGCGTGAGCGTGAGGTGCTGCGACAGTTTGAGTTGCAGGGAATGCTTCATGGGCAGGATGGGGATGCGGGGATCGATTCGGCTTGAGAATGTAGCGCCATGGCTAGAGCCGAAAATGCTCGCCCAAATACACCCTTCTCACGCTCTCATTATAAATGATGTCTTGCGGTGCTCCATCCGCCAGTACCGAACCGTCATTGATAATGTAAGCGCGATCACAAATGCCAAGGGTCTCGCGCACATTGTGGTCGGTGATCAACACGCCGATCTGCCTCTCCTTCAGAAACCGGATGATGCGCTGAATGTCCAGCACCGCGATCGGATCTACGCCGGCAAACGGCTCGTCGAGCAGGATGAAGCGTGGATGCGTCGCCAGTGCACGCGCAATTTCTACCCGCCTACGCTCCCCACCCGACAGGCTTACCGCGGGGCTGTTGCGCAGATGAGCGATGTGCAAGTCATTGAGCAACACGTCGAGATGCTCTTCGATCTGTGCTCGCCCTTTGATTCGCAACTCCAGTACGGCCTTGATGTTTTCTGCCACCGTCAGCTTGCGGAAGATAGAAGCTTCCTGCGGCAGATACGCCAAGCCCATCTGAGCCCGTTTATGTATCGGCATGCGGTTCAGATTCTTTTGATCCAGAACGATCGTGCCGCCGTCGCTGGGAATGAGTCCGACGATCATGTAGAAGCAGGTGGTCTTGCCGGCGCCGTTGGGACCGAGCAGTCCAACCACCTCGCCACTGCTGACCTGTAGCGAGACGTCGCGGACGACCGTGCGCGACTTGAATCGCTTTTGCAGCTGCTCCGCTCGCAGCTGGCTCGTGGGCAGCGCGGAGGGCGCGGGAGCGACGGCTTTGAGCGCTGCGAGTTCGTCGGCGCCGGCCTTCATCGCTCGCTCGGCAGAGTGGGCGAGGGCTTTAGCGGTGCCCTAACGGCGGGTGTCGCGCCCTTATCCGCCGGCGTAGCGCCGGGTTGATCGGGTTGGCGCTTGGGCTGAATGACCGCGCGGACGCGTCCGTTCGGATTGGTCGGCGTCGCAGCAGCCTTGCCGCCGCCGATCACTTGGTAGTATTCGGTGACCGCGTCATAGGAAATGTAATCGCCTCGCACTTCGTCGGTTCCTTTGGTGACGCGTGCATTCGTGAACAACTGGACCTTGTCCTGTTTGCCGTCATATTCCATGCGCTCGGACCAACCTTCGACGTACTCGTCGACGCCTTCGCGCTTTTGCTTGAAGTAGGCGGGGCGCCCGTACGCGACAGCGTAGTTGTAGCCGTCGAGATCTTGCCGCACGAACACCCGATCGGCCTTCAACACCATCGTTCCTTGCGTCATCGTAACGTTGCCTTCGAATAAGCTCTCCTTCTTTTTGTCGTCGACCGACAGGCGATCCGCCTCGATGTTGACGGGCTTGTCGCGATCGCCGAGTTCGGCATGCAACACGATCGAGGGCAGCAACAGCAGGACGGCCGCGAGCCCGGATCGCACATAGGGTAAGAACTGAGGAATACGATTCATTCGTCGTGTCGCTGCAAAACGCTATCGCGGCGTCCGCTCCCACGGTAGGAGCGGTCCTTTCCTGGGTGTCTCCAATGTTCCGCGGACCTTCGACAGAAGCTTCGCCATGCGCGTTTCATTGTTGAATTCTAGGCCAACGCCTTTCATCGTGCTCTTGCCGCGCGTCATCGTCACTTCGCGATCCGTCTTCGCGAGATCGCGATCCGGAATGACATGCAAGTAGCTGGTGGAAAGCGTCATCTCTGGATCTTGCGCGGTCGCCGGCTGGCGCACGAATACATCCCCGATGAAGTACGCGTCCGCACCATCGGGCGATAAGCGGCCTTCCTTGGATCGGATCGTCATCGGGGCCTTCTCACCATAGCGGGTGAGGGTAGGATGATCGAGCAGCGTATCGCTAGCCTCGTCCTGATAGTGCACCACCTTGTCTGCCATCACCGCATAGCGCGGGCTCCCGTCCAGATTCATCTTGATCGCGTGCATGCCCTCGACGATGAAGTCAGGCTGGTTGACGTTGGTCTTCGCCGGATCGGGCTGCACGGCCAAGTCCAGCCAGTAGGTCAGCCCCGCGAGTGCGGCGACCAGTAAGACCGGCGCATAGGCCCACCATTTCTCGATCACGAGGCGAACTCCTGCAGGGTTGCCTCCCAATGCCCGCGGGCGGCTAGCAGCACTTCGCATACCTCGCGCACCGCGCCTCTCCCCCCTGTGCGGCGCGTGACGTAGTGAACGCTTGCGCGCACTGCATCGGGTGCTTCGGGGACGCTCGCGGCGAAACCACAGCGCTGCAGGATGGCGAGATCAGGCAAATCGTCTCCCATTCCGGCGCAATCGCTCGGCTCTATTCTCAGTTCGGTGGTCAGCGCTTCGAAGGCCTCCAGCTTACGCGCGATCCCCAAGCGCACGTGCGCGATGCCCAATTCGCGTGCGCGTCGTTCCACCGCGGGTGAGTGGCGGCTGCTGATGATGGCCACCGGAACGCCGCCGGCCTGCAATAGCTTGATGCCGAGTCCATCTTGGATGTGAAACGACTTTATTTCCTCGCCGCTGTTCGAGTAGTACAGCCTGCCGTCGGTGAGGATACCGTCGACATCGAGCACCAGGGCGCGCACGCGTGCGGCCCGTGTGCGCGTGTCCGCATCGAGCTGCGCGACCGGATTCAAAGCACCCCCGCTTTGAACAGATCGTGCGTGTTGAGCGCGCCCACCAGCCGGTTGTCCTCATCCACGACCAGAATCTGGCTGATGCGAAACTCTTCCATCAGCCGTACGGCTTCCACCGCCAGTCGATCCGGAGCGATCGTACGCGGGTGCACTGTCATGAGCTGTGCAATGGTCACGGCGCGAAGATCCAGATTCTTGTCCAACGCCCGACGCAAATCGCCGTCGGTGAAAATGCCCGCGACGCGACCATCGGGTTCCATAACCGCCGTCATTCCCATGCCCTTCCGAGAGATCTCGAGGATCGCTGCCGACAAGGTCGCGTCGCGCGAAACTCTTGGCAACGCATCGTTCGTGCGCATCACATCGTACACATGGGTGAGCAGACGACGCCCCAGGGCACCGCCGGGATGCGAGCGCGCGAAGTCGTCCTGACTGAAGCCGCGAGCCTCCAACAAGGCCACGGCGAGCGCATCGCCCAGGGCGAGCGCGGCCGTTGTGCTCGCGGTAGGCGCGAGCCCGAGTGGGCAAGCTTCTTCCGCCACACCGGCGTCGAGGTGCACGTCGGCTTCGCGCGCGAGCGACGACGACGCGTTGCCGGTCATCGCGATCACGCGCGCGCCCCGGCGTTTGGCCAAGGGCACGATCGCCAGCAACTCCGCGCTTTCGCCTGAATTCGACAGCGCGATCATCACGTCGTGCGCCGTGATCATCCCCAGATCGCCATGGCTGGCTTCCGCTGGGTGGACGAAAAACGCGGGGGTGCCGGTGCTGGCGAGCGTCGAGGCGATCTTGGTGGCGATGTGCCCCGACTTACCGATGCCGCTCACGACCGTGCGCCCATGGCATTGCAGGATCATGCGCACCGCACGCACGAAGCTCTCGTCGACGCGGGCAGCCAGTGCACGCAGCGCGGCGGCTTCGATCTCTAGGACGCGCCGCGCGGTGGCTAGAGCCAGTTCGGAGTCGACGCCTTTGCCGACATCTCCGGCGCTCGCGATCCGGGCGCTGCTGCGATGGACCGTGTCACTCATGGCGGCGCAGTATACCCGGATCGCGCGGCCAAACTGACCCGGATCGGGCCCCGCGTAGGCCTGTGCTAAAGTCGGTGGCATCCTCGTCTTCCTGCCCGTCACCGCCCCTGGCGCTCATGCACGACGCGCTCGCAATCGCCCTGCTGCTGCTCGCCACCGCTGTCGTCGTCGTGGTGGGCTGCCGATTGCTGCGTCTACCTGCCTTGGTCGGCTACCTCATCGTGGGGATTCTCATCGGACCGCACGCGCTGGCTTGGGTGCCGAATACCGAAGACACGCGTTATCTGGCGGAGTTCGGCGTGGTCTTCTTGATGTTCAGCGTGGGCCTCGAATTCAGTCTGCCAAAGCTGATCGCCATGCGCTCGGTGGTGTTCGGCTTGGGTGCGGCGCAAATGTTCAGTACCGTCACGACCGTCTTCGTGATTGCGTTGCTGGTCGGGCTCGATTGGCGCGCGGCGCTGGCTTTGGGCGGGGCGTTAGCGATGTCTTCCACTGCAATCTTGGGGAAGATGTTGGCCGATCGGCTCGAACTGAACTCCTTGCACGGCCGGCAAATCATCGGGGTCGCGCTGTTTCAGGACCTTGCAGTGGTGCCCTTCCTCATCCTCATTCCTGCCTTCGCGGCGGACCCCGGCACCCTCGCCGTGAGCCTCGGCACGGCGACGCTGAAAGCGGCCTTGGTGCTCACGCTGGTGCTGTTCGCCGGGCAGCGCGTGATGCGGCCGTGGTTTCACGTCGTTGCGAGGAGGAAATCGCCCGAGTTGTTCATGCTCAACTTGCTGCTGTTTACCTTGGGCTTGGCTTGGATCACACGGCAGATGGAGCTGTCGCTCGCGCTCGGGGCCTTTCTGGCCGGCATGCTGATTTCCGAGACCGAGTATCGCTATCAGGTGGAGCAAGATATTCGACCATTTCAGGACGTGCTGCTCGGCTTGTTCTTCGTGACCATCGGAATGGAGCTCGATCTCGCAGAGGTGGCGAAGCAGTGGATTTGGGTGAGCGTGCTGCTCGTGCTGCTGCAGGTGTGCAAGACGAGCTTGATCGTTGGCATTTCGTGGCTGTTCGAGCGCAACCGCAGCACTGCCCTGCGTACCGGGCTGGCCTTGGGCGGGGCTGGCGAGTTCGGTCTTGTCCTGGTGTCGTTAGCCGGTCAATCGGCCGTTCTCAGCTCCACCGCGCAACAAGTGGTGCTCGCAGCCATGATCTTATCGATGCTGGTCTCACCGTTCATCATCGAGCGCAGCGAGCACATCGTGCGCAGCCTCAACGCAGCGGAATGGATGAATCGGGCGATGGCCATTCACGAAATCGCCGCGCGTACCATGTCGGCGGAGCAGCACATCATCATCTGCGGTTACGGCCGCAGCGGACAGAATCTCGCTCGCTTGCTGGAACGTGAGTCGGTACCGTTCATCGCTTTGGACATCGATCCTCAGCGGGTAAAAGAGGCCGCCCAGGCGGGCGAAGGTGTCGTGTTCGGCGATGCCGCCCGCCGCGAAGTGTTGTTGGCGGCCGGCCTGAGTCGAGCAAAGGCGCTGGTCGTCACCTACGCCGATGTCGCCTCGGCGCTGAAGATCCTCGCCCTGGTGCACGAGCTGCGGCCGGGGCTTCCGGTCATCGTCCGCACCCGGGATGATGCGGACATCGACCGTTTAAAGGATGCAGGAGCGGCCGAAGTCGTCCCCGAGATTCTCGAAGGCAGCTTGATGCTGGCCTCGCAGGCGCTGATGCTCGCCGGCGTTCCGTTCAACCGTGTGCTGCGTCGCATTCGCGAAACGCGCGAACATCGCTACGGACTGTTCCGCGGCTTCTTCCGCGGGGTCACCGACGAGACCGGCGAGGAGCGCGAGGCGCAGCAGGCGCGCTTGCACTCGGTGACGGTGAGCCCCGGCGCCTGGGCCGTCGGCAAGACCTTGGGCGATCTGAATCTGCCCAACGTAGGCGTCGAAGTGACCGCGTTGCGTCGACATCATCAGCGCAGCGTGCGACCCGACCAGAAGGTGCAACTCGCGGTGGGCGACGTGCTCGTGCTCCGCGGCAACGAGGAGAGCCTGGCGGCCGCGGAGGCGAAGCTTCTGCAGGGCTGAAGCGGGGGCATCAAGCCTTAGACTAGAACAGACTGACACCGCCGCAGTTGGTCTCGCTGCCGCTGACTTTCCAGTTCGGCGGCGATGCGCTATCGACGCAATTGGCCGCAGCCGGACCGCCGCTGCCGCCCGAGGCGTACAGAGAGAACTGAAAAGCCCCACTGTACGGCTTGCCGTCATCGATCTTACGATCGACTTCGGCCATGATCTCGACCGGCACCTGATTACCGGTCTTGAGGTTGTGCTTGGCGGCTCCCGGCGATCCTGAAGTGCCCGTTCCGTACACGCCGTCGTACACCAGTTCGACGAAAGCGCCATATGGGTTTTTCGGTGTGTTGCCTTCCGCGGCGCTGGCCGTGCCGGCGGTGGCTACGTAACTGCCGTTCAAAAACCCCGCTGAGGCAAGATGGGACCACGCGAGGATTTCCTCGTGGGAGCTGCCAGCGCTGCCGTTGTCGATCCGCCCGTTGCCGTTTCCGTCGGCGCAACCGCCGCCGCAGTTGATGTTGGCGCTGGCTGCCGCGTAGTCACCAGGGAAAGCGCGATAGCGATCCTGAAACGCGAAGAAGGCGGCTTTGATCCCGTCCTGCTGCGCGATCAGGTTGCGCACGCGCGCGCCAGTGATCAGCTCCTGGCCCTTCAGCACACCACCGAGTAACAGACCGATGATCACCAGCACGATGGCGATCTCGATCAAGGTAAAGCCTTGATGATCGTGACGCATGAATCTCCTCCCGTTGTCGATTGGTTGGCTCCAGCCGGCGGTCGTCGCGGCCGCTCGACCTTCGCTGCGTATGATTATGCCATATGCATAGGCTCTGATGCAATAGTGCGAAACGGCGAAGGCCTAATCGCTTGCGCGCGCGAGGTCGATGCCGGCGCTTGTCGATGTCGAACGTTCGGCGCTGCGCAGCCGCTCCGCTTGTTCCATCAGGAAATGGATTTCGTGCGGATCCTGCACGCGACCGGTATCGAGCAGGCCGCCGAGTAGAGCCAGCGCAGCCTCGGACTCGCCCAAAGCCTCGTGCAGGAAGACTTGCATCTGTTGCGCCCAGGCGGGAATGCGCGCCGTGTCCGGCGCGAGCGCGAGTGCGCGCGCGTAGTGCAGCGCCAACGGCAGATCGTGCAGCCGATGCCGTGCCATGATGGAAGCATGTGCGATCCATCGCCACCTTCGGGCTGGGTCCTCGCGATAGTGCCGGTAGGCAAAATCGAGCATCTGGCGCGAGCGCAGCGGGTCGTTCACTTGGGCGTACACGTGCGTCGCGAGCAATAGCGCATAGTCCGACTTGGGATCGAGCTCGATCAATCGTGACAACCACGTCTCGACCCGCGCATAGTCGAGTTGGGCGAGGGAAAAGGCGACTCCGGATTGCACATCGAAGCTCTGCACGTACAAGCCGAGCAACTGGGCCAGAGCGACCGGCTCACCGAAGCTCAGTCCCCGAAGAGCCGCTGCGGTCGGCGGGGGCGGAAATGCCTCCAACGAGGCGGCGGGGCGAGGCTGTAGCCAGGCGAACAGCAACTGGGCTGACAGCACCAGCACCAGCAGGCCTCTCATCAGCGCCAGGCTCGTTCCACGCACCCGCGGCGTCATAGGCTTGTGCGCTGAAGCTCGAGGATTCCCGCCACAGCCAGCAGCGCCGCGTAGATCGCGGTCTGCATTGCGGGATAGAGGAGGTCGATGGTGGGCGCTTCCGGCAGCAACCAGTCGGTCAGGGTGAATCGCGACAAGTCGGGAAGCAGCAGCGCGAGCAGCTCCGCCGTGCCGCTGCTGAGCCGGGCAGACCAAGCGGCGGGATCGAGCAGCTGCGAGTGCGACATCAGCTGCACGGCCGCGATGCTGCGAGCGAGGAGATAGAAGCCCAGCGAGAGGCACACCACGCTTGCCGCTTGACGCAAAGCCGTCGCCGCGAACATCGTCACGCATACGACGAGGATCAGCTCCAGCGCGAGCGAACACCCCCAAGCCAGCGCGGTCCCAGGCGCAGTGGAAAGGGCGAGTGCGACGGTGGCGAGAGCCGCGGCCGTGACGCCGACGGCGCAATAGCCGAGCAGCTTGCCGAGGTAGTAAGCGCCCCTGGGCAGCGCCAGCGCAAGGGTCAGCTCCATACTGCGGTCGTTGTGCTCGCGCAGCGCGCTAAAGGTCACGTGCAGGCAGAGGACAAGGACGAGGGCAACACGGCTGGCACTCGCAAAAAAGCCGATGCGCACGCGCGCGGTCTCGGTGAGCGCCAACGCCGATACAAATCCAGTGGCGACCGCCAGACCCGCAAGCACACCGACCAACAGCCAGAGCAATCGTGCGCGGCGCGCTTCCAAGACGGTATACGCAGCGATGCACAGTGCCCGAGGCAGAGATGTCATGGTCGGCTCTTCTGGGCCTAGGGCAGCTTGGCCGCTGCCACGAGGCGGCTGAGCAGCAGCGGTTGGGGAATCCACACGACCAGATCATCGAATTCGCCGCCCGGCGAGGAAACGAGCTGCGACATCGTGCGGGCATAGAACGGATCGGTCGTTCTGCCATACTGCGTGGCATTGGCGTCCTCGTCGACGTTCGTCGAGGAGCCGTCTGGTATATCGACGCCATCGATGGTATGACCCCACGCGCGGGCGCCGTGCGAGATGAGCACGGCGGCGACGTTGTCCGCGAGGATCGGAGCGCCGAGCGGGTCGCGCGTGCGAATGCGTTTGGTGCCGCTCGAGGCGAGGGCGATCGGGGCGCCGGTCTGCGCGAGACCTGGCGACACGCTGTAGCGAATCAACTTGCCCCACGCATCGGCGCGTGCCGTGCCCAGGATCACCCAGGGCACGAAACCCGTGCAGTCCTGATGGGTGGTGCAGTTCGCACTGCGTTCGGTGCCGTCCGCAGCCGATTGCGCCGGACGCGGCAGCCGTCCGTTCGCCATCGCGAAACCGAGCAACGCTTCGCGAATGTCCTCGAGCGCGCGCTGAGTCTCGTCGATCTGGCGCCGCTCCAATTGGGCATTGAGCGGGGTCAAGAGGCTGCCGAGCACGAGTGTCATGACGAGGATGACGATCGCCACTTCGATCAGCGAGAAGCCCTCGTGCCGGCGCACGTAGGTCCGAGCGCCGAAGGCCGTCATTGAAAAACCACCCGATCGTTGAACGTGGCATTGGCCGCATGTTGGGTGAAGGATGAACCGGCGCTGTTGGTCCCCTCGAGGTATGCGCTCGTCGCCGCACTCACGCCGCGCACTTGGCCAGCGAGGGCGCGGGCCGCCACCACGACGACGACGTGTTTGTCCTGCACGCTGGCGGGAGGATCGACGATAAGGCAGGCGCCGCAGCCGGCAGCCGCACCGTTGGGCGCGAACGCAGGCGCGATCGCGAAGAACACGAGGTTCTGCCAATTCGCCCACCACTTGTGGCCGTTCGCCAGGTTGGAGATCGGACAGTCAGCGGGCCATGTCGCACTCATCCCGCTTTGCGAAACAGTTTGGGTGAGCGTATTCGGCAGTCGCCCGAAGGTCAGCAGCGCTTGGTCGGGCAAAGCGAGCGTGTAATCGGCTGCCACCGATGCCGCCCAGGGGAAGCGCCCAGCCGACATCGAGGCGTAGTCGAGCAGGCATTGCAAAGTGGTGCGTGCGATGCGCGCTTCGAGTTTCGGCAGGACATCTTCATAGCGTACGACCATGATGCGGTCGTTCAACACCGTTTCGCCGCCGCTATCGAGAATCGGACCTTGGATGAAGCCATTGGCGGACACGCCTTCCACGATGTCGGCGTTGTCTTCGGCGTTGCCGCTCGTGCCTGCGATGCTCATTACCGGCGGTGCGACGCGATCGAGATAGTTAACCGCGTTGCATACGGGCGTGGTGGTCGCGCTGCAGCGGCCCGTCTGCTGGCACAGTGTTGGATTCGCATCGCCCGTGCAGCTGCGCAGCTGCGCAGCTATGGCGCCCTGTCGGGTCAGGACAGGGCCCGGTGCAATGATCAGTGCGAGCGCGCCCGCGGCGTTGGAGCCATCGTGAATCAGCGCGCCGGTCTGATCGCGTAGCGTCAAGGTGCCGGAGCTGTCGCTGTTGAGGCAGTTGGCGCCACCAGCGGTGGGGCAGGGATTGGTGTTATTGCGCTTGAAATGTACCGACACGGCATACCACAAGCGCTCGCCTGCCGCGTCGCGCAAGTCGGCGATGCCGAGCGTTTTCCAAGGCAACCGCCCGAGGCGTTGGGACGGTTGGATGCAGGTGGCTTCGGCGTCTCCGTCGTTGTCCAAGTCCGGACACGGCAGATCGCCGGGCCGCTTGGCCGCCGTATCGGGATTCACCGAGACGGCAAATGCTACGAGCGCTTCATGCGCTCGACTCAGCGCGAGCGCCGTCGTGCGCTCGCGCGCAGCGGCCGCGCGGGCACCCGACAAGCCGCCGAGCATCACCGCGGTCAGTGCAAGCACGAGCAGCGTCGCGAGCACCAAAAGGGCAGCGCCTCGCGGTCGGCGCCGCCCCATCCGCCGCGTCACCGGTCGTCTCCAAGCTCCTGGCTAGGCACGTGGAGACGTGCCCGAACCGGAGGTCGTGCGTGGCGATGCCGATTGGCTGGCTTGCGCAGATGCGGCAGTCGCAGAGGTCGCGGGCTTGCTGATACCAACACCGGCTCCTCAGGCGGCGGCGTCCGCCACTCATATGCATTCTCGATATGACCGGAGGCCAAATTCACGCGCTGGCCCACGCGCAACTCGAGTGGGTGTTCTGCAGGCCCAAACAGCGAAACACCGGGAGGATGTTTGTTCGGCCGCGCCCGCCCGCCTTCGACGCTTTGGTCGGAGACGGGCTTGCCGTTGATCCACACGACCGCGTTTCCGCTGCTGCTCAACAGAATGCCGTTGAGCTCGAGGACCGACGAGGACGTTGGGGCGGAAGCGTCAGGCTCGGCGGCTGCTGTTGGCGTGGCCGCGGCAGATGGTCGACCTGTTGCATGCGCGCTCACCCGTTCAGCCCGGCTGTGAAACAACGTGCCGTACGTGAACTCCTCCGCTTGCACCGGGGTGACAAGAGTGGCCAAGCACCAGAGCGCGATCGATCTCACGATTTCAGCTCGGTGGAAGCGGGGACGGTGAGCCAGGACAGCGTGCAGTGCGCTTCGAGCGCCGCGTCGCCCGGCTGCGGCAGACGCCTGATGACGCATGCGTCGAGCCTGAAGACACCAATCGGCTGCGATTCGAGGGCGCGCAAGAACTCCAGCAATCCGCCTTCGTGTGCGAGTCGCAGCCGCAGCTTCATCGGCGAGAGCCTTACTGCCGTGGCTTGACCCTGGGCGGCTTGTGGTGACATCTCCGGTCCCAGCTCGTATTCGACAGTGCGCACAGACGCGCGTCGGCTGGCGGCCTGCACCGCCTCCATCCACTCGATGCGGCGGCCCGGACTGATTGCGCCCTTGCCCACCAGGATCGCGTAATGGGCACGGGCTTGCGCCGAACGTTTGGCTTGCGCTTCGGCTTGCAACGACTGCTGTTGCAGCGTGCTGCGCTCGCCGCGCGCCGCGATCAGGCGAGCCTCCTCGCGTTGCGCCCAGCGGTGCGACTGAAAGATCGCGCCGGCGCAGCCTACTGCAACGAGCGCGAAGGCCGCGCCGTGCCAAAGGGGGAGTCGGTCGAGCCAGGACATCGCAGTCAGCGCCAGCGGATGTCCACGGCAGCCTCGAATTCGAGCGATGCAGCAAGCCTTTGCTGCGGCCCGGCCGCGCGTAGAACACCAAGGGGATCGAAACCGTCGGGGCGCCCGGCGATGTCCGCCTGGATGACGAATGGCTGCGCGCGAACGGCGTCGACGAAACCATCCATCGCGGCGATAGCGTCCCGCAACCCGCCCAGCTCGGAGTTGAATCGCAAGCGAACGACCACGTGTGCATCGCTCCTGCCCGCGGCTGCATCGCGCTTGAGCCCATCGTCGACCGAGTTTGCGCGCCATTCGAGGGAAACCAACGTCAGCTTCGGGTTGGCGTCGAGCGCTTTGCTCACGGCCAAGTAGGTTTGTTCGCTAAGCCGGGTCGCGCTCGGCCACCCATGCGTAGCGTCGAAGATGCGCAGCAGCTGGTCGGGCGAAGCTTGGCTCTGCGGCACGATCGAGGCGTGACGCGCGCGCTCGCGCGCGAGGTCTTCGACGACCATGCCGCGCAAACGATCGGCGCTACGTGCGCTCTCGACATCGAACGCGGCCACGGTGCCGGAAGCAACCGCGAGAACGCCCGCGGCAACCATCGTTCGATGGGCGAGCCGGCGCCGCAGGTAAGTCGCTCGAACCGCGAGTGGAGCGAGATTGAGCTTGGGCCGATGGCGCGCGAGCAGTTGCATCTGGAACGCGCTTGCCACGGAAGCGGGATCGAGCCTGAGGCGACGCGCCAGCTCCTGCGGGGACACGTAGAGCCACTGGAGTCGTCCATTGTCGGCGGCGCCGGCGAGTTGTGCGAGCCGGCCATCGGCATCCAGCACGAGACCACGCAGGCTTTGTGTCGGCGCAGCGATGTTCGACGCTCCCAGGTAGTCCATGGTCCGCTGAACTTCCTCGTTCGCTGCAACCGCAATCGGCTCGCCGGCCGCAAGCAACGTCACGCGGGTCACGCGCGGCCAGCCGCCCTTGAAGTAGGTCTGCCGAATACCGCCTTCGCAGGGGGCGATCACGAGCAGGTCGATTGCCGACAGGCCGAGCGCGCGCAGGGCGTCGACCAACAACATCGGCATTGGGAACACGCCGGCCACCGCGGCATCCGCCCGTTGCAAGCGCTGCAACCACGGGTTCAGAACCGAGTCGTCGGTGATCGCCGTGAACAGGCAGCAATCGTCACGGCGCTTGTCAGGCATCCGGTCGATCACCTGCGCGGCACGCAGTGCGCTCTCTCGATAGAACTGGCGCAGCTTGCGCCCGAGCAACGCGCGCCGATTTTGCCCCGACGTATGCGGCAGCGTCTCGACCCGGTAATCTTCATCGGGCGTATCGACCGTGAGGTAAGCAGGCAAACGACTATAAGGTGCCAGCCATCGGGCGAACGCCTCCTCCCCCTCCTGCGCGCGGGCGAACACCTGCACGTCGCGCAAATGTCCCCGGCGTGTTACTGCGACGCTCACTTGCCGCGCATTTGCACTTATGACGAGGCGGGCCATGAGGTTAGAACTTGACGTTGCCGACCACTTCGTACAGCGGAGCCAGCACGGAAAAGAGGATCAACGCCAAGATGCCGCCGAGCAGCAAGGTCATCATGGGTTCCAGAAGTTTGAGCGCCTGCTCGATGCCCTCGCGCACTTCGCGCTCATAGAGATAGTTGACGTTGAGCAAGGCATGGTCGAGCGCGCCGGTGTTTTCGCCCACGCGCGTCATTCGGATGACGAGCGGAGGAAACAAGCCGGTGCCCGCGAAGGCTTCGCTCAAGCGCTGGCCCGCGCTGATGTGCTCACCCGCGCGCGCTAAACCATCGGCCACGATCTTGTTGCCTACGATTCCTTCGCCCGATCGCAAAGCGTCGAGAACGGTGATGCCCGAGCGGTACATGAGGGCGAAGAAGCTCGCGAAGCGGGCCAAGATGATCTTCTGCAGAATCGGTCCGACCAGGGGCAGCCGTAGCTTGAGGCGATCGAGAACGGCACGTGCCCGCTCGTCTCGTTTGAGGGCGAGCATCGACAAACCAGCGAAAGCACACAGCACCACCAGGCAGAGCCAGCCGTAACGCACGAGCGCATCGGATGCGGCGATGAGCAATCGGGTCTGCAACGGCAGCGCAACGCCCATGTTCTTGAGCAGCGTCACCACTTGGGGGACGAGATAGACGAGCAAGAAGGCCACCACGAGGCAGACGACTGCCGCCACGACGGCGGGATAGATCATCAGCTTGCGCGTGTGGGCGCGCAGCTCATCCTCCCAGCGCAGGGACTTCACCAGGTTCTCGAGCACCTCGGTGAGGCGCCCGGATTGCTCCCCGGCGCGGATCAGACTGACGAAGACCGGGCTGAACTCACGTGGAAAAGCTTCCATTGCCTGCGACAGCATGCGGCCACCCTCGATGTCTTCGAGCATCGCCGTGAGGACCTCGCGCAGCTTGGGATTCGGACAGGCGTCGCGCAAGTCACGCACGCCCTCGATGAGCGGCAGTCCCGCCCGCGAGATCTGCTCGAGTTCGAAGCACAGCGCGATCATGTCGCGGCGCGCGACACGGCTGCGCGTGCGATTGGACTTCGCGTGGGCGAAGTCGACCAGCTCGAGGTCCATCGCGCGCAGTCTCCGCTCGAGATCGCTCTCGTTTGCCGCTTCGAGCCGACCTTTGATGCGGCGTCCGTCGGCATCGACGGCGTGATAACGAAAGCCTGGCATGATGGTGCTATCCCGCTTGGAGCGATTCGGTGAGGTCCACGCAGCGCGCCACTTCGGCGATGCTGGTCGTGCCATCGAGAACACATGCAATGCCTTCCTGCGCCAAGCTGCGGAAGCCGCGATCGTTCGCCGCGTGGCGCAGGGCACGGGCCGTTGCCCGTTGCGCAACCAGCTCGTCGAGGTCGCCGTCCATGCGCAAGATCTCCATGAGAGGAACGCGGCCGCGGTAACCTTTGATACCGCATCGCTCGCATCCGACCGGACGATAGATCGCAATGGACGCTGCGTCATCCAACGCGAGGATCTGCCGCTCTGCATCGCTCGGCAAGTACGCTTCGCGGCAATGCGGGCAGAGCTTTCGAACGAGCCGCTGCGCGATGACACCGATGATGTTGCCGGCAATGATGTCCGGAGGAATGCCGATGTCGAACAGGCGCGGGAAGACACCGAGTGCCGAGTTCGTATGCAGCGTGGTGAACACCTGGTGACCGGTCATGGCGGCGCGGAACGCCATCTCGGCGGTCTCCCGGTCGCGCACCTCGCCGACCAGGATGATGTCGGGATCTTGGCGCATCATCGACCGGATGCCCGTGGCGAAGTCCATTTTCGCCGCTTCGTTGACCGAGGTCTGTCGGATGCGCGTGACCGGGTACTCGACCGGGTCTTCCAGCGTCATGATGTTTACCGACTCGTCGTTGAGCTGCGCGAGCAGCGAATAGAGCGTCGTCGTCTTGCCGCTGCCGGTCGGCCCGGTGATGATCACGATGCCCTCGGGACGAGCCAGCATCAAGCCGAGCGTCTCAACGACGTGAGGCGGCAGCTTCATCTGCTCGAGGCTGATGATGGATTTGTCCCGATCGAGCACGCGCAAGACGACGTTTTCGCCGTGGATGGTGGGCTGGGTCGACACGCGAAAGTCAACCGGCCGGCCGTTCAAATTGAGCGAGATGCGGCCGTCCTGCGGCACGCGCGTTTCCGCAATGTTGAGCGCACTCATCACCTTCAGGCGCACCGCCATGCCGGCCCAATAGCTCTTGTGCAGGCTGCGCACTTGCTCGAGCACACCGTCGATGCGATAGCGGATGCGAAGAAACGAGGCCTCGGGCTCGAAATGAATATCGGAAGCGCTGCGTTTGACGCCATCGACCAGCAGGGCGTTGACCAATCGCACGATCGGCTGCTGATAACTGTCATCGGCACCGGGCAGCGCAGCGCTATCGGCTTCGCCTGTTTCGATCTCGCGCAGAATGCCGTCCACCGACAGCTCGTGCCCGTAGAACTGGTCGATGCGGTCTTGAATTTGCGTCTCGGCCGCGAGATGGGTGCGCACTTGCAGCTGCGACCCGAGCAGCGCACGCAGTTGGTCGAGCGCTAGGACATTGAATCCCTCGCCGGTAGCGATCGCCAGGACACGCGTCGCGGCGTCGAATGCGACGGGCAGGAGGCGATGTCTGCGTGCGAAGTGCTGCGGGACCAAAGCCAACGCTTCCGGGTCCGCCACGACCTGAGACAAATCGATCGCTTGTTGTCCGCTCTTGCGCGCCGTAACGTCGCGTAGCACCGCCTCGCTGACGAATCCCAGTTGCACCAGCAGACGACCGAGCGGCACGCGCTGGTGGCGTTGCTCGGTGAGCGCGATGTGCAGCTGGTCCGCCGAGACCAGGCCCTGCCGCACCAGCAGTTCGCCAAGGCGCGCGCTCGCTGGCCGGTCGTGGGCAATGCCGCTAGCGCTGGGAGATGCGTGAAGAGAGGTGATCAATTCGCTTCTCCACCGACGCGACTTCGAACCCGGCATGTCCCTTCGCGCGTCTCGATTCGTGCGCCCGTCGGTAGTAGGTCAAGGCCGAGGCGGGCTGACCAAGGTGCTCCAAGGTGATCGCGAGGTTGTAGGCGTAGTCGGGGTTGTCGGCCTGTGCCTCGTAGGCGCGGAAGTAGGCGTCCTGCGCGGCGCGCCAATCGCCGCGGCCCGCATACAGGTTGCCGAGCGCAAAATACAGCGCGGCGCTCGGTTCCTGCGCCAGACGCTGCAGCAGCTGCGCCTCGGCGCGCTGCGGATCGGCGCGTGCGAGGAGCGACAACAGCGCAGCCAATGCCGTTGGGTTGCGCGGATCGGTTTCTAGCACTTGTGCATAGCGCCGTGCGGCGAGTTCGTCGTCTCGAC